>OFFL01000687.1_pt1 | contig 34302 bp, 31 predicted proteins | sample 1521391 | NCBI WGS metagenome assembly OFFL01 (sample SAMEA3504082, study PRJEB24116) | mouse gut metagenome | biome: mouse gut; feature: mouse-associated habitat; material: faeces | place: Denmark | collected 2011
TTGAAAGGGCAGTAGAATTTACTCCTGCACTGGAATTTACTTTTGCAATTAAGCTCTTTCTGCAACTGCCGTAGTATTACTGCCCTTTCCTGCATTCCGGCAGCAACCGCCGCCAAAGCTGTTAAAAACTTCGTTACCCCCTGTCTGAACGGCAGCATTTTATTTTCAATCGTCTGCCAGACTGGTATTGGTTTCAAGTTCAAACCAAAACTCTACTCCGTTCTCGTAATTATTCACACCATAAGACTGATTCATAGATTCCATGATCACCTTTACGATAGAAAGGCCTACGCCGCTGCCGCCGTATTCTCTCGTCCTCGCCTTATCTACTTTATAGAATTTCTCCCATATGTGGCCTATACTGTCTTGCGGAATAGGTTCGCCTGTATTAAATACGGAAATCCGCACTTTTCCTTCTTTCTTTGTCAGTTTCACGTCAATGATCTTTTCGTTTGTACAATGGTTGATCGCATTACTGAAATAATTGGTGAATACTTCTTCGGTCTTAAATTCATCTGCCCATACATAAATAGGCTGGTATTCTTCCATCCTGACGGAAATCTCGTTTTGTTTTGTCAGAATTTCCGCCGACTGCATATAATTTGTAATCAATGCCACGATATCAAAACGTTCCATTGCAACTACGTCGTTGCCGAATTCCAATTGGTTAAGCGTCAGCAGTTTTTTGACCATGATATTCATCTTTGCCGCTTCATCCATAATAACGTCACAATAAAACTCCCTGCTCTCCGCGTCGTCGCTGATCCCTTCTTTCAGCCCTTCGGCATATCCTTGAATCAGCGCAATGGGAGTTTTTAACTCATGGGAAACGTTGGACAAAAATTCTTTACGCATCTCGTCGATTTTATTTTTTTTCTCAATATCTTTTTTAAGTTCATTATTCGCAGTTTTTAATTCGGAAATCGTGATTTCCAACGCATTGGAGAGCTCATTGATATTCTGTCCCAGAATCGCGATCTCTGTTTTGGATTTTCCCGTATACTTTGCTTCAAAATCCAAATGCGTCATCTTTCCGGAAATAGAGGCCAATTCCAAAATAGGCTCCGTTATTTTTTTAGATACATAAAATATGATGATCGCGCTTAAAAAAACCGCGCACGATCCTACATAAGTCAGAAAACGGTTGGCAATCGCAACACTGTCTTTGATTCCTTCCAAAGCACTCCGCATCAGATAAATATTCCCGTTCTTTAATATTCCCCACATTTCTATATATTCCGTCTGCGTTCTTTGGTCAAAAGTCACCTGTATGATAGAACCGTTTTTTTCTTCCAATATATCGTTATTTTCCACTCGCCCAAATAAATTATCCAAAAGCTGTCTTCCCAGAATATCCACATCATTCCCGGAAGCTTTCAGTATTTGAGAATCCGCATCCATAATAATAACGCTGATATTGTATTTCCAGCATATCTTTTTAATCTCAATATCAAACCTGTCTGAACTGATATCGCTCATATTGATCTTGTTATACGCGCCAAGCAGCGCTTTCTTTTTATTGCTGAAATAGTACTTTTCCAAAAATATATTGTTTATCAAAAGACAAGCTAATATCGTACCCGTCATAAGCACGATAAAAATACCCGCAAACTGCTTTTTGATCGAATGCATCATTATTTATCCCTGCCAGCTATTCCGCTTCGAATTTATACCCCATACCCCAGATGGTTTTGATCAGATCACCCTTCTCCCCCATCTTGTTCCTAAGTTTTTTTACATGGGTATCGATGGTCCTCGCATCGCCGAAGTAATCATAATTCCAAACATGATTCAATATTTTTTCTCTGGAAAGCGCAATACCCTGATTTTCTATAAAATAAGTAAGCAGTTCAAATTCTTTATAGCTTAAGTCGATCTGCTTATTGTCTATCATGACCATGTGGGCCGCCTTATTTATCACAATGCCGCCCGCCTCCAGCGCTCCATCCGATGCGATTTGATTCGTCCTGCGCAAAATCGCCTCTACTCTTGCGACCAAAATCTTCGGACTGAACGGCTTGGATATATATTCGTCTACCCCAAGCTGGAATCCCTGCAGTTCATCCCTCTCGTCCGATTTAGCCGTTAACATAATGATCGGCACTTTGGAATATTCCCGGATTTCACGGCACACCTGCCACCCGTCTATCTTGGGCATCATAACATCCAGTATGATCAGCGCAATATCCTTCGTTTCATAAAAAATATCCAATGCCTGACTGCCGTCCTGTGCCTCTATGACATCATAATCGCTTTTTGTGAGAAAATCTTTGACCAGTTTTCTCATTCTGCTTTCATCATCCACAACTAAAATCTTTAATTTTTCCATTAAAAACTCCCGTCCCTTTTTCCTTCTCTTTATTATAGTGAAAAATTATGTTGAAAATGTGAAATTTCAGTCTGACTCTGAGTTATTTTCTTCCGCTTTCTCTCCTTCGTATTCTCTTTCCGTTTCCCTGATCTTTTTTTCCCGCTCTCTCAGTTCCTGTTCCCATGACGCATACTTATTCGTAAGCGCCTTCTCGTAATTAAGCACGTTAGGATTGTCGCTTTGCAGCGTAATATAAAACATTGCCGCCACCATTAACAGCAGTATAATATTAAGAAACACGGAAATTCTAAAGCGGTTCTTTAATTTGTCCTTCTTTATATCCGGATTGATCCGGTTTCTCGCAGGCGCCGCCTGTTCCCTTACTCTCCTGCTGAAATTCGCATTCAGAGGAATCGGTTGTATCTGCGTATCTATGGTTTCGCTGTCTTCCAGATACCGATGCAGTTTTTCTAAATATTTGATTCCCACCGGCGTCTGAAAGGTTCTGTTCTCTACCGCCTTTTCGTAAACCGCCAGTACGTCCTCCGGACGGTCGTAATGCAGCCTTTTTTCAATATACTCTATTTTTTGCTGTTCCAGCTTGGCAAGTCCGGCATCCTCCGCTGTTTTAAAATAGTACCCGCCCACCGTCAGCGTGCGTTTTTCCTCTTCTGTTAAAAGCTGTTCTACTTCCATGCCTCTTCTCCCAATCCTGATTTCCGCATTTTTCAATATCCGCCATCTGTCCAACCCAAAAAGAGGAAGCGCCCGCTCCCCCTAATAAAATATCTTATCAACTTTTCTCATCAAAAATTTCACTTTATCATTAGAATCCAGTCCCAACTCTCTGATCGCATTCTCTGCAATCTCTTTTTGCGCGTCGTTTACACAAAAGATACAAGTTCCGTTCCTGTTGCTGCTAAACCATTTGGGTTTTGTCCATCGTAGGAAATAAGATACTCTGTATTTCAAAAGTTCCTTTTCTATGCGGTCTTTGATATCAATATCTGCTACTTCGCAAAGTTCGATTTCATTGTGAACCTTTACCTTGGTATATTCTGTCTCCAGCATCTTGTACTCCTTTATCCCCTATACACAGTCTTCCTTTTGTATAACTCAGAGCATATTTGAAAAATATTTCCCCGTCAAACACGCTCTGGCGTTCCATTTTCCAATTGGTAAATGGAGCACTCGTACTACATCCGGTTAAGAATCGTCCGGAAATAACTATTTCATAATACATAGAAAAACAAGCAATATGAAAAGCTTCCTGAACAGTCCTTTATTGCCCATATAAATAGTATACCATAGTATTTACCTATGATGCACTTGGCATTGTGACAAAATATACTCCCTTTTTTCTACATTTTGCTTAAAAGAGCCAGAGAATTGTGATAAATCTTCTTTATCCCCCATCCTCTTTTGGTTTTTCCATCAGTAAACATAACGTTATCGTTAGCGTCCTCCAATATGGCATGAATGACTGCCTCTGCTTTTTGTCTCTGATGCTGGTTCACAAAAATAATATACTTACTGTTTTCTTTCGAACCGCTGCGTTCCCTCTTCCATTTGATAAAAAAAGATACGCCGTTTCTGACAAATGCTTTTTCCACTTTATCCTTGATTTCTCTTTCATATATTTCGCATAATTCTATTTCATTATTCACGCGCATATGCGTGTATTTTGATTCTACCATTGTGATCCTCCCTATTATTCCGCCTGCCGTCCGCATCCGTATTGATGCCTATAGATGCCTCCGTTTTCCGTTTTCATCGGATGCCTGCCGCATTTTCCGGTTTTCTTTCACCATATTAGTTGCCGTGGCCTATTATAACACTGTTTTTCCCGTGAATTTGTGAAAATCTAATGAATATTATTTAAGATTTTCTTAATCGTACCGTTAAAGAAGACTTTTGCCCTTCTCCCATTTGGCTTTATCCGCTTCATACTGCTCGTTTATCCAGTCGGCTGCCATTGCTACCCCCTCCGGTGAAAATGGCAGCTCGATCTTAATTTTTTTGTCTTCCGGCGTTTTTATATAATTGAGAGGCCCCTGCCATATGATCGCCTGAAGTTTGTCTTCCTCTCCCTGACTAATCTTTTTTATCATGTAACGCATTCCTTCCATGCTGCCGGAAAGTTCTTCTTTTTTTATATAATTGAAATGATGGAATTTTTCTTTATCGATCATGATATACCGTCCCCTTCTTCATTTTGCTTTTTAGTAAAATAATTTCTCTTTTCCTATAATATTAACAATTTGTTTACAATTTCTACATTCCCTAGTCACAAAGTACTATTATTATAAATTCATAAAAACAAGTTCCAAAACAAATGGAACAAACTTTTTCATAAATATACTCCCTTATATGGCGGCTTCGGATTTTCCGGAGCCGCTTTTATGTCTTTGAAATTATATGCCGGCGTTTTACTTTTTACACCGGTATCTTTTATGCTAAGGTGCAAAAGCCAAAAAAGTTTTAAACCGTAATATACGGTTTAAAACTTTTTTAGCCTGAATGGAATAGGCGGGAGTCGAACCCGCGTCCAAAAACCCATTCCCTGTCCTTCTACTATCATAGTTTGTTATTTCAAGGCAAGCCTTACATTCCCTCCCGCATCAGGAAACAAACACCCCGATCCGTTCAGTAGCTTCATGATACGCCCTCATGCGCAAAGCTTTGCATAAGTCGTTTCCTACATAGTCGATGCCTGAGTCTTAATGTGTAGGTGCACTAAGTCAGACAGCTGCCATTAGGCAGCAAATGCTAAATTATCTTCAGCGTTTATATTTATTGTCGCGATTTGACGCATCGCCTGCGGATAGCTTCTCCAGCTGCAGGATCCCTGTCGAAACCTTTACTATCCCTTAAGAATCAAGAATTCTTTTATGGTAGTATTATAAACGCTTTGTATATGCGGGTCAAGAGAGGATTAATAAATATTTAGTAAATATTTTTGACCTTAAATTCCCGTTCCGTTTCTCTCTTCTGATCCTTTTTGGCGATGTCCTGCCTTTTGTCATACAGTTTTTTACCTTTGGCCAACCCTATTTCTACTTTTGCCCTTCCCTCTTTAAAATATACCTGAAGCGGCACTAAAGTATAACCTTTTTCGGCAATTTTTCCGGCCAGCTTGTTGATCTGCTGCCTATGCAGTAAAAGTTTTTTGACCCTTAGCGGATCTTTGTTAAAAATATTTCCCTTTTCATAAGGACTGACATGCATTCCGTAAACAAATACCTCTCCCTTTTCGATTCTGATAAAAGCTTCTTTTATACTGCACTTCCCCATCCGCATAGACTTGACTTCCGTGCCGTGGAGGCAGATCCCCGCCTCATATTTCTCTTCGATAAAAAAATCGTGATACGCTTTTTTATTGTTTGCAACCAGCTTCATCCGTTCCTTTTCCATACTAACTCCTATCTGCCCGCTTTAGCGGGCAAATAAATCACAAAATTTATTTCTCTGTGCCGCCGACGCTGACGGCACGGATATTCGCCAAAATTATATTTTTAATCTTCGCTGTCCTCCGGCATTACCAGTGAAAAATCTATTGTTCTGGTTATTTTATCAACATCGTCTACCCGGATCTTAACGCGCTCTCCCAGCCTATAGCATTTTCCAGTCTCCTGCCCTGTCATCTCATAACTGTTTTCATCATAATAAAAATAATCTCCGGGCAGTTTGGATACATGGATCATGCCTTCTATCGTATCAGGCAGTTCCACATAAATGCCCCAGCTTGTGATGGAAGAAATGACTCCTTCATAGCAATTCCCTATGCGCGGCTCCATATATTCCGCTTTTTTCAGCTTTTCCGTTTCTCTTTCCGCTTCATCGGCCCTTTTTTCCGTTTCCGAAGCATATTTTGCTACTTCCGGCAGGATCTGTTCATAATGGGAAATCCTTTCTTCCTTTAATCTTCCCCGCAACTGCTCTTTAATGATCCTATGAATCTGCAGATCGGGGTAGCGTCTGATCGGAGAAGTGAAATGACAGTAAAACTGACAGGCAAGTCCGAAGTGCCCCGTACCGGCTACGGAATATTTTGCCTTTTTCATGCTTCTTAAGGTCAGTCTGCTGATCAGCGCCTCCTGCGGCGTCCCTTCAATATTTCCCAAAAGTTTCTGTATCTCTTTCGGATGGATTTCTTCTTTCTTTGTTTTTATGCCATAACCAAAATTATGGATAAAGAGCGCCAGCTTTTCTATTTTTTCCGGATCAGGATTTTCATGAGTCCGGTAAAGAAACGGCAATTCCATCCAATAAAAATGCTGGGCAACCGTTTCGTTAGCCATCAACATAAAATCTTCGATGATCTTTGTCGCCGTATTCCTTTCGTAAGGCTTTATTTCTGTAGGCCGCCCTTCTTTATCTAAGAGGATCTTCGTTTCGGGAAAGTCAAAGTCAATGGATCCTCTCTTTTTCCTTTTGGCCCGAAGAAGTTCTGCCAGTTCTTCCATCTGCTTAAACATGGGAACCAGCCCCTCATACTCTTTGACGGTAGCTTCATCCTGTTCTTCCAAAATCTTTTTGACTGCGGTATAGGACATTCTTCTGTTTACATTTATGACGGTCTCCGCGATTTTATAATCCAAAAGTTCGCCTTTTTTATTGATCTTCATGATACAGCTTAGCGCGAGACGGTCTACCCCCTCGTTCAAGGAGCAGATGCCGTTGGAAAGTTTATGTGGGAGCATGGGAATGACTCTGTCAACCAGATAGACGCTGGTTCCCCGCTTAAGCGCTTCTCTGTCCAATGCGGAATTTTCCTGCACATAATTTGTCACGTCCGCAATGTGTACCCCAAGCTCATAATCATCCCCGTCCATAGAAAGGCTTACCGCGTCGTCTAAATCTTTGGCGTCTTCCCCGTCGATCGTGACCATCACTGTCTTACGCAGGTCCAGCCTTCCTGCCCGGTCCGCATCGGATACCTGATCCGGCACTCTTTCTGCCTGCTTCATGACTTTTTCGCTAAACTCCATAGGCAGTTCATATCCTTTTATAATGGAAATGATGTCGACTCCCGGATCGTTGATATGCCCTAAGATCTCAACGATCCTGCCCTCCGGCTTTTTACCCTTTCCGCCGTAATCCGTAAGCTCCGCCACAGCTTTATGTCCGTCTACCGCGCCTTTGGAACGTTCCAAAGGAATAAAAATATCGGAATTGATCTTTCCGTTATCAGGAATAAGAAACCCGAAATTTTTCGACTTCTGGAACGTTCCCACAACTGTCAGCGTTCCCCTCTCCAAAATCCTTACGATCTCTACTTCCCGTCTTTTCCCACTGCCCGAAGGCAACAGCGCCGCCTGCACTTTATCATTATGAAACGCGCCGTTTACTTTGTCTTCCGGCACATAATAATCTTGTTCTTTCCCTTCCGTCTCCACAAAGCCGAACCCTTTCGGATGTCCTGTAAAAGTTCCTACGATACATTGTTTTTCAGCTTTTGCATCCGCTTTTATATATTTTCCTTTTTTTGTGATCTGTATCTTTCCCTCCGCAAGCAGCTCGTCCAAAAGCCTTTTAAATTCAATCCGGTCTTCCTTTTTTACCTGAAGCATCATGATCAGTTCTTTTTCTTTCATCGGAACATAAAATTCATCTTTTAATAGCTCGCAGATTATTTTTTTCCTTTTATCTTTTTTATTTTCCATTATTATAACCCCATGTCCGCTTTCGGACGCATACTCCATAACCATCCGGCGCTTTTCTCCCAGTTTTCCGGCTTTTCCGTCTCCGGCGGCGATATCCGTTCTTCGAATCTGCTGAAAGAAAAACACCCTTCCAAAAAAGGGTGCTCATCATTTGCTATTAAAAACGATTGATATTCAAAACTGCCGCTATCAGAATAAATGCAACTGCCAGTCCCGTTGTAATCTTAACAAGCTTTCCCTCCATGGAACGGCCTTTGTTTTTACCCCAATATGTTTCCGCCGCACCGCTGATCGCACCAAGTCCCGCCGATTTTCCTTCCTGCATCAGCACCAATACTACCAATGCAATACACACTAATATAAAAACAACCGTTAATATAGTTCTCAACATCTCAATCACACCTCCTAATGTCAAACAAGCATTAGTTTAACACAGGAGCAAAGGTTTTTCAACTAAATTTTGTTAAAAGGCTCTTTATAACAGGCAAAATTTCCAAGTTCCTCTTCAATCCTGAGAAGCTGGTTGTATTTTGCAACGCGGTCACTGCGGCAGGGCGCGCCTGTTTTGATCTGGCCGGCATTTAATGCAACGGCGATATCGGAAATGATCGTTTCTTCCGTTTCTCCCGAACGGTGGGAAATAATCGCTTTATATCCGTTCTTATGCGCCATCTCTACCGCCTCAAAAGCCTCTGTCAGAGTCCCGATCTGGTTTACCTTGACCAAAATAGCGTTGGCCACCGAAAGTTTGATCCCTGCGTCAAGACGCTTTGTATTGGTAACAAAAAGATCGTCCCCGACCAATTGTATTTTTTGTCCGATCCTGTCCGTCATTTCTTTCCACCCGTCCCAGTCGTCCTCCGCCAATCCGTCTTCAATGGAAATGATGGGATATTTTTCGATAAGTTTCTCATAATAAGCGATCATTTCGGAAGTATCCCTTACTACTTCCCTGCCTGTCAGTTTACTTTCCCCCGGGAAATGGTACATCCCCGTTTTTTCGTTATAAAGCTCGCTGGATGCCACATCAAGTGCTATTTTGATATCCTGTCCCGGCGTATAACCGCTCGCTTCGATAGCCTCCACGATCAGATCGAGCACCGCCGGCGCATCCGGCAGGTCCGGAGCAAAGCCCCCCTCATCTCCGACGCCGGTGGAAAGTCCCCTCTCATTTAATATTTTCTTTAAATTATGATAAATTTCCGCACAAATCCGCAGACAGTCCGCAAAACTCTCTGCCTGTACCGGCATGATCATAAATTCCTGAAAATCCACAGTATTCGCCGCATGTTTCCCGCCGTTTAAAATATTCATCATGGGGACCGGAAGAAGTCTGGGTGAAATACCTCCAAGATAGCGGTAAAGAGGCAGTTCCAAAGTCATGGCCGCCGCTTTGGCAACTGCCATAGAAACCCCTAGCATGGCGTTGGCGCCAAGATTGCTTTTATTATCCGTGCCGTCCGCTTCTAACAGAATCCGGTCGATCACGCCTTGTTCTAAAGCATTTTTTCCCATAAGACAGTCTTTTATCTTAGTATTGATATTATGGGCGGCTTTCGTAACCCCAAGACCGAAATATCTGGTCTCGCCGTCCCTAAGTTCTACCGCTTCAAACCGTCCCGTGCTGGCCCCCGAAGGCACTGACGCTCTTGCCCGGATCGTATTTTCAATCTCCACCTCTGCCTCTATCGTGGGATTTCCTCTGGAATCTAAGATTTCCCGTCCTTTTACATCCGTAATCGTTAAATATAAACTCATACTCTACCTCTTTTCTGCATTTTTCTTTTTAGTGTTTCCCGTTTTTTATAATATTACACAAAAAAATGAGAAACCGGTTTTGGTTCCGATCTCTCATTTTTACTTCGTTTCTATGCACGACAAAAATGTTACTTTTCCGTATTACGCCCCATTGAGCGCCGCATAGGCGGCACAACTTTTACCCACACCCTTTGGTTTCCTTATCTGCCGCCGTTTATTTTGCAAAGTCAGGAAGAAGATCCGGCTTTACCATAAAGTATCTATAAGAATTATCCTCCATCGTTTCTTCCATTTTATAAGATACATAGACAGAGTAGTTATGATCCACTTCTTCTTTGTATACTTTATAGACTGCAGTCTCTTCCGGTATCAGCGCAGGAAAGATCGCTTCGATCTCTTTCCTTTCCGAGTAATCCTTTTCTACCCATTCCTCATATTCTTCGTTATACCGGCTGACAGTTATCCTGTCTATACTTTCTGACAATGTTTTCCAGTCTTCCAGTAATCCCTTCTCTTCTGCATAAGCCGCCGTCTTTTCAAACGTTTCATAAACAGGCATTGCACAGTATACATTCTGCTCCATGTTTCCGTACTGGTCGTTTACAGGATCAAATTCTATTACAAATTTAAAGTCTATGACTCCGATAGGATACGTCTCTGCCGCCGTCTCCATATCATAGTTTACCAGATCTTCTTTATAAGCCTGCAGCACTTTATCTATATCTGCTTCTTCCACCTCTTTTACTGCAATGCCGTTACTCATACGAATTCCTTCCAGCGATGCATTTTTTATAAATTCCTCATCCAAAATCTGAAAGGTGCCTTTTCTATATTCCGCGCTTCCGACCAGCCGGTTTAAATCCTCTTTATGCGCTTCATAAGGGATATCCACACTCCGGTACTTTTCCTTACCGTTCTTCATCCGGTATTTCACCGTAAACCGTATCCATCTCTCCCTGCTTTCTTCCTCACCGGCTTTCTCTTTCAATACATTTTCCTTACTTTCCACCACCGATCTCATCAACGCACAAAACGTTTCTGTATCTGTAATCTCCATATGATCCAACATATAACTGCTGCCGGTTTCAAAACCGCCGTTTTCAAGATCATAAGCGCTATTAAAAGCAAGTTCATAACTGCTGACTGCCGCGCTCTCTATCTGTTCCGGCCTTGGCACCCACTTATCATATCCGGTCAGATCGAATTTAAAAACCGCAAAGATACAAAATACCACCACCGTACTTACCGCCATGGACGGCAGCGATTTAAACATTGCTTTCAGGTCAAATTCAAAGATCACCTCCAAAATACCGTGGGATAAAAGCACGCCTAAAATAAATCCTAATATTGTCATTCCCGTATGATTTGTGATCATATAAAATAAAATCCCTGCTACAAGCGCAAACGGTGTCATTAGAGCCACCTTAATAAAAGGTCTTGTTTTTTTGAAAGCAATTGCTTTATTACAGCTTTCCGCCAGACGGACCGTATAAAGAAAATATCCAGCGATCCCGGCCGCAGCCGCAATCACTGCCGTCTTTATGAGCACAAACCCAAACTTTTCCAGAAGATAGGGTATATTCTGGTCGATAACGCCTCCCGACACTTCGCTGCAAAAGAGCAGCGCCGGAGAAAAAAAGCCGTTATACCAGCCTGCATCATTATATGATGAATAGGTACGAAAATAAATGGAACTCATACCTGTCATAATCACTCTTACGGCTCCCTCATAGAACAAAAACACTCCTGCCGCACAAAGTGAAACAAGCGTATTTCCGGTCATCATAACTGCGATGACTGCGATATTATATATTGCCAGATAATAGATCAGATAACTCAGATAAGAAAAAATCAGCGTTTTTATTACTTGACCCACATATACTCCGTTTCCTGCGCCGATTCCTAAACTGATCAACATACTAAACAGATACGGAACCGCATATAGCAGGATTCCGTTTAAATAGATCACCGCAAACCGCCGTTCTTTTGACACCGGAACGCTCAGATACAGATCCAGTTTCTGTTTTTTGAATAAGTAAGAAAATCCCTGCACGGCACAGATTACCGCTAATATGGTAATCGCCATTGCCGACATAAAGTTCATCCCTAAATATATGGAGAAACTTTCCGTTATACTTTCTTGAAACCGCTCGCCGTAATCCCCGTTTAAATAACCTTTTGCAGAGGTGATGTACAATGCCAGCCCTACTGGATATGCCAAAAGAAAAAATACGGAATAAAGTACCGCAATTCCTTTTCTCCGCTTTAGGTTTTCTCTCATATTAACCAAGAATGAGTTTTTTGACGTCATATCCTACCACCTCCGTTTCACTGATAAAGATCTCTTCAAGGGACAATGGAAGTACCTCGCAAAATACGGTATCTGTCTTTTTAAATAATTCCATGATCGTTTCCCTGTTTCCTCTGACCGTAAAAGTATGTAAGGAGCCTCTTCTCTCGTCTTTCAATATATTTAGCGCTCCCATAACCTTCTTTTCGCCTTCCGGACTTTTAAATACGCACTGTACTTTTTGGATGTTTAATTTCATTTCTTCCAAATCTTTGGAAAGCAGTACCCCTCCTTTATGAAGCAGGCCCACATGATCGCATATATCTTCCAATTCTCTGAGATTATGAGAAGCGATGACCGGCGTCATTCCCCTTCGCTCTATTTCCTCCGCAAAAATACTTTTGATCCCTTGGCGCATAACCGGATCTAATCCGTCAAAAGTTTCATCACACAACAGATATTTTGTCTTGGCGCAGATTCCAAGTAATAGCGCAAGCTGTTTTTTCATTCCTTTGGAATAGGTATTTATCTTTCTCCTCTTATTTAAGTCAAAATGTGTCAGATACCTGTAAAACTGTTCTTTATCAAAATTTTCATAAATGCTTGCATAATATTTCAACATGTCCTCCGCAGTGGCATTATTGAAAAAATATGGTTCATCAGCAATAAAAAACAGTTTGCGCTTTGTTTCCATTTTGTCAAATACCGGCTGCCTATCGACCAGAACGATCCCTTCATCCGGCTTATAAACTCCCGCTATCATCCGCAATACCGTACTTTTTCCCGCACCGTTTGTCCCAACCAGACCGAACACGTTTTTATCCGTTATGGTAACGGTAACATCATTTACCGCTTGAAAGTTGTCAAAAGACTTGGAAATTTTTCTGACTTCTATCATAAGTTTTCTCCCCCGTTCTCCAAGTAATAAATAATCGTAGTTTTGGCTATTCCAACTTCTCTTGCCTCCTCGACAATCTTATCCAGCTTCTCCCTCAACTCCTTCTTTTTATACTCCATCAGCTCTTCTTTATAGGTAACAAAATTTCCCTTCCCCTTTACCGCATAAATAAAGCCTCTTCTTTCCAACTCCGCATATGCTTTTTGAATGGTATTCGGATTGATGGACAGTTCTACCGCAAGACTTCTGACAGAAGGGAGCTGCTCGTCTACAGGCAGCGCGCCGGACAGAATCAGCGTCTGAAAACGTTCCACAATCTGTTCGTAAATCGGTCTTGTATCTTTATAATCCAATACAATCATATTATCCCTTTCCGCACAGTTTCATATCTGTGATTCAACTGTACTATTTCACTTAATACAGTTAGTATACAATCCGCCGCCGTCTTTAACAAGCTGCTTAAGAAAATCTTAAATAGTTTTTATGATTATATCTCTTCACACTTCCCGTCATGCCGTCTACAGCACTTCCCTCCATAAAAAAGCAGCACCGCTAAAGATGCTGCCTTTTTTGTCTATAAACATTCCGTTACTTTTTAATCAATAAGGATTGTCCCGTCATTTCCGCCGGTTTTTCCATTCCCATTGTTTCAATCAGTGTCGGCACAATATCTGCAAGACAACCGTCTTCTTTTAAAGTATACGACTCGTCATAGTTAACAAGGATGAACGGTACCTGATTGGTCGTATGAGCCGTAAACGGAGCGCCGGTTTCATAGTCCACAAGTTGTTCCGCATTGCCATGGTCTGCGCAGATGAACATCACTCCGTCTGTTTCTTCAATCGCTTCAACTGCTTTTCCCACACACTCGTCTACCGCTTCTACCGCTTTGATCGCAGCGGCTTCAATTCCTGTATGACCTACCATATCCGGATTTGCAAAGTTAATGATAATTACGTCATACTTGCCGGAACGAATCGCATCAGTCAGTTTATCGCATACTTCATACGCGCTCATTTCCGGTTTCAGATCGTACGTCGCTACCTTCGGGGAATTGACAAGAATCCTGTCTTCCCCTTCATTGGGTTCTTCTACGCCTCCATTAAAGAAAAAAGTGACATGCGCATATTTTTCCGTTTCTGCGATCCTTGCCTGTGTCATTTTATTGCCGGCAAGCCACTCACCAAAGGTATTGGTAACCGAAATTTTATGGAACGCAACTTCTTTATTCGGAATAGTAGGATCATAGTCTGAAAAACATACAAATTTTGTCTGTATCCGCTCCGGTCTTTCAAATCCTTTAAAGTCATCGTCACAGAAAGCTCTCGTGATCTCTCTTGCACGATCGGGACGGAAATTAAAAAATACAACGGAATCATGATCTTTAATAGTTCCTATTGCTTTTCCGTCTCTTACCACGACCGTAGGTTTGACAAATTCATCCGTCTCGTCTCTGTCATAGGAACTTTGTATCCCTGCAACGCTGCTTTCAGCGGTAAGTCCCTCCCCTTTCGTAAGGGCATCATAAGCCAGTTTAACTCTATCGTAGTTATTATCCCTGTCCATAGCGTAATAACGGCCCATTACAGAAGCGATCTCTCCTACTCCAATCTCTTTCATTTTTTCATCCAACTGCTCCGCATAACTTTTGCCGCTTGCAGGCGGCGTATCCCGTCCGTCTAAAAATCCGTGTACATATACTTTAGAGAGTCCGTTTTTCTTCGCAAGTTCTAATAATCCGTAAAGATGGGTATTATGGCTGTGTACGCCCCCGTCCGACAAAAGTCCAAAAAAATGGATCGCCGAATCATTCTTCTTACAGTTCTCTACTGCTGCTAAAAGCGCCGGGTTCTCAAAAAAAGTACCGTCCTGAATTTCTTTTGTGATCCTTGTAAGTTCCTGATATACGATCCGGCCCGCGCCCATATTTAAATGTCCCACTTCAGAATTTCCCATCTGACCGTCGGGAAGTCCCACTGCCATACCGCTGGCATTCCCCCGTACAAAAGGGCATTCCTTCATTAATCTATCCATAACAGGAGTTTTTGCCTGCGCTACCGCATTGCCGTCAACTTTACTGTTAAGACCGTAACCGTCTAAGATCATCAATACAGTTGTTTTTTTACTCATGATTTATTCCCTCCGTTTTCTCATAACCTGCAAATTATTATACCCTACTTTTTTTTGATTCGCAACCGGTCTTTTCCTTTATTCTTTCGCTTTATCCACCCTCTATTCAGGCAAAAGAGCGTTTACCGGATAGCCTGCCGGTAAACGCTCCCTTAATCGAATCAATTTATATGTTCGATCCATTCCCTATTTTCCGTACTTTTTCCCCATGCGTCCAGTGCAAGTTCATAAGTACCGGAAATTTTTCGGTTCATATCTTTAATCTCTTTTCCCATTTCTATCTGTCTGGATTTCAGTGCCGCTACTTCTGAATTCAGCTTATCAATACCATACTCTACACGGTTGAGCCTGCCATCCATGGCATCAAGCCTTCTGTCCATTTGGTCAAGTCTGCCATCCATAGCGTCAAATCTTCTGTCCATTTGGTCAAGCCTGCCATCCATAGCGTCAAATCTTCTGTCCATTTGGTCAAGCCTGCCGTCCATGGTATCAAGTCTTCCGTCCATTCGGTCAAGCCTATTATTTATTGGTTGCAATAATGTTGCTATCGCCTGCAAGTCATCTTTGGTCAATGCCATTATTATCCCATTCCTTTCTATACATAATGCCAATTATCGGCTTCGGTATATTATTTGGCTGATTCCCTGCTGTCCCAGTCAATTCTCAAGTTTAACTTATTTACTTTTATTACAATTCCTACATTATCAGCGCTTACAAAAGGATGGAAAGCATAGGTATCCCATAAGCGAAATATTTTCGGACGGCCCCTTGATTTTATTATAACCTTTTTCATATCGCTTTCAAGTGGCCGATAGCCCTATTTTTTTATTCCACAATGGGACTTCTAACAGTAGGATTTATCCACATCGATCACCGTATAATAACTGGGATCCAAACTGGAAAAGGCTTCTGCGATATACTCTTTGATCTCCAAATCTGAAAATTTAAAATCATAAGGCACCACCACATCAAAAATAACATTAGTATGAGTAGGCCCTTTTACAAGCCGAAAATCATGAAGCGTTAACGCAGGCGAAAGCTGATGGATAAGTTCTATCGCCGATTCTTTCAATTTTTGTGTTTCTTCATCGTCGTTACAGATAGGATCCATATGGATTACGGCATCACACTGAAGCGTAGTGCGCAGACAATGTTCAATATTATCGATCGTATCATGGAGCTGCAGAAGATTCCCATTTGCCGGAACTTCTGCATGTAAAGAAACCATAACGCGCCCCGGACCATAATCATGAACGATCAAATCATGGATTCCTAAAATATCTTCATAAGACAGCACAATATCCGATATCCGCTGCACAAACTCAGGTGTCGGCGGCTGGCCCAGCAAAGGGCTGAGCGTTTCCTTCGCAGCGGAAAAACCTGCATAGAAAATAAAGCAGCCGACTAAAACGCCGCAGTATCCGTCTATATTTAATCCGGTAAAATGAGAGAGCAATGTGGATGCCAGCACCGCTGTCGTAGCAAGTGAATCGCTGAAACTGTCCGTCGCCGTCGCTTTCATTGCCGCACTGTTTAATTTCTGCCCAAGTTTCCTATTGTAAAAACACATATAAAGCTTGACTACAATGGAAACAATCAAAATCACAACTGTCAAAATACGAAATGTGATCTCCTCCGGATGAAAAATCTTCTTAACGGAAGATTCCACCAATTCCACTGCCATTACAAGTATGGCAAGGGATACAAGCGCCCCTGTTATGTATTCGATACGGCCATGGCCGAAAGGATGGTTCGAATCCGGTTTTTGTCCCGCCATTTTAAAACCGACCAGCGTAATGACGGAAGAAGCCGCATCGGAAAGGTTATTAAACGCATCGGCTGTGATCGCAATCGATCTGCTAAAAAACCCCGCGGCAAATTTCCCTGCAAAAAGTAAAAAATTGAAACATATCCCCACCGCGCCACAGAGAATACCATACGCCTGCCGGACAGGCGCGCGATCCGTCTCCTTATAATTCCTGATAAATATCTTCGCTAACAATGAAACCATAACAATCTCCGCTCTATATAAAAAATCCGATCCGCTCGTCAATTCTTTTATTGTAGTACATCCGGACCGAAAATACAACGAGAAAACGCCTTTTTTAAAGAGTCTGAAAACATTCATTTCAGCCTGTCAATAAAATGAAATCCGAAAACAAAATTGGAAACATTTGAAAAAATGTATTGACAAAATAAACTTTGTGGCGTATTGTGAATTTACGCTTAGTCAACAAATAAAGAAGGAAGGAGGTAAAACAGATGATGAACTCAGCGTTACACTTTAATTTTACATTTACAACAAAAAATAGTTTATCTTTTGGAATTACCTCTGCGATTTATGTTTCGGACTGTAGTTGACAAGAAGTTTATCGTTCTTTATCTATTATTTTTAGAATGATGATTTCATTGTATTATGTCGTACGTTTTTAGCCGTGGTAATTTACTACGGCTATTTTTTATGCAAATTTTTAATAGGGAGGGAAAACACCATGAAAAAATTATCCGGCTATCTATGGGAACACAAATTTGCCTATCTTTTTGCCGTGTTCTCTATGCTGATCGCAGTTTCGCTGGATCTTTATGCGCCGCAGCTTACGAAACGAATCGTAGACGAAGTCATCGTAGGCGGGGAAACGGAAAAATTAAAATTTTTACTGCTTGGAATCTTCTGCATCGGAACCGGCAGATGTATTTTTCAGTATGCAAAAGAGTTCACTTTTGACTATGCCGCATCTTCTATCAGCGGCAGGATGCGTAAAGATCTGTTTACCCATGTACAAGGGCTTAGCGCAGATTTTTTTGACCGTACCAATACTGGAGAACTGATGGCGCGTATCAAAGATGATGTTGACCGGATCTGGGACGCCGTAGGATATGTCGGTATGTTGATCCTGGAAGTCGTTGTGCATACGCTTATTGTTTTATATTTTATGTACAGCCTGAATTGGAAACTGGCGCTGATACCCACTGCCGCCATGATTATATGCGGCCTGATCGCAATCGTCATGGAAAGAAAACTCGGAACCGTATATGAAGAGATCAGCGAAGAAAACGCGGTATTAAATACCGTTGCCGAAGAAAATCTCGCCGGCGTCCGTACCGTAAAAGCTTTTGCAAGAGAAAAATACGAAATCGGGAAATTTTTAAAGCATAACCAAAAATATTATGAGTTAAATATGAAACAGTCCAAGGTTTTTGTAAAATACTATCCTTATTTTTCGGTCATTACAAAAATACTTCCGCTCGTCACCCTGATGCTCGGCGGTTATCTGACCATACAAAAGTCCATGACTTTAGGGGAACTCAGCGCTTTTGTCGAGTACTCCACCAACATTGTATGGCCTATGGAAATGTTAGGCTGGCTGACCAACAGCATCTCTTCCGCTTTTGCATCCAATAAAAAACTGAAAAAAATTTATGCGGAAAAACCCAGTATTACGGAAACTGAAAAGCCTGTCGTTCTGGATCGGATATATGGCAAAATTGAATTTTCCCATGTAGGATTTCACAAAGCCGACAACTACGAGATTTTAAGCGATATCAGTTTTTGTATCGAACCCGGAAAGACACTTGGCATTATGGGCGCTACAGGCGCAGGAAAAACTTCGATTATTCATCTGTTACAGCGCCTTTACGATGCAACGGACGGCGACATCTTCCTAGATGACGTAAATGTAAAAAATCTGACTTTGAAACAGATCAGAAGCAATATTTCTTTGGTCATGCAAGATGTTTTTCTTTTTTCGGATACCATCACCGAAAATGTCAAGCTGGGAAAGCGGGACGTGGTTGACGCCAGTCTTGTGAGAAGCGCTTCTAAGGACGCGCAGGCAAGCGAATTTATCGAACGTATGGAAAAACAATACGATACCGTGATCGGGGAAAGAGGAGTGGGCCTTTCCGGAGGGCAAAAGCAAAGGATCAGCATTGCCCGCGCCCTTGCCAAGAAAAATCCTATTCTTGTTTTGGACGATTCTACTTCAGCTTTAGATATGGAAACAGAACATTTAATCCAACAGACATTAAACGAACTTAAAGATACTACCAAAATCATTATTGCCCACCGAATCAGTTCGGTAAAAAATGCAGATGAGATCATCGTCATGGACAATGGCCGGATTGCCGAAAAGGGAACTCATGACGGGCTTTTGCAAAAGAAAGGACTTTATTACGAAACCTATCTTTCCCAATACGGTGATTTTCTGCTTGGAAAGGAGGCATAATCATGCCCATTAATTCATTTAAAGACGACGAGCAGCACATAGAGCGAAATAAGCGGGAAACTCTGCTGCGTTTGTTCCACTATCTGCTTGCCTATAAAAAAGAAATCGTCGGCGTCCTCGCCGTTATGCTATTCTGCCTTGGCGTTACCTTGGTCAATCCTCTCATTATGGAATCGGCCATTGACGACCATATTGCAGCCGCCGATTACAAGGGACTTTTCAAATTGATTGGAATCGCGCTCTTTTTAAACCTTTTAGTAGTGCTCGCCATAAAGATCCGTATGTATGTAATGGCCAAAGTCTGCAACAACATTTTGGTAACGATCAGGCAGGAGCTCTATACCCACATACAGACATTAGATTTTCACTTTTTTGACAGCCGTCCTACGGGGAAAATCCTTTCCCGTATCATAGGCGATATCAATTCCTTAAAAGATGTGCTCAGTAACTGTGTGACTACTCTGATTCCTGATTTTTTAACGATTATCGCAGTTGTGGTCATTATGTTTGCCAAAAATCCGGTCCTTGCAGTAGCTTCACTGTTAAGCATTCCGCTTATGGCATTAGGCATGTGTCTGATTGAAGCTAACGCCCATCCCCGCTGGCAGACGTTCCGGAAAAAATCGTCTAACCTGAACGCTTTTATCCATGAGGATATGTCCGGTATGCGAATCATCCAAAGCTTTACCGCTGAAGAAGAAACGGAAAACACTTTTGACGAATTGATCGAAGAGCACCGCAGTTCCTTTATCAAAGCGGTCCGCTTGAGCGATTCTTTCGGCTCCGTGATCGATTTTAGCTGGGGACTTGGATGCATCTGCCTTTATTTCACAGGTATCGTTATTTTAGGCACGGATAAAGTGTCTCTCGGCACTTTCATCGCTTTCGGATCATATATCAGTATGTTTTGGCAGCCCATCAACAATCTGAGCAACTTTTACAATCAGATCATCACTAATATTGCCGGAGCGGAACGTATTTTTGAAGTACTGGATACGAAAGCGGAAATAAGCGACGCGGACGGGGTAACGGAAATTCCTGAAATAAAAGGTCAGGTAAGCTTTGACCATGTATCTTTTTCCTATGACGCAAATACAAAGGTTTTAAACGACGTCAGCTTTCAGATCGCTCCCGGTGAAACGATTGCCCTCGTAGGCCCTACCGGAGCAGGCAAAACTACGATCGTAAACCTGATCAGCCGTTTTTATGACGTACAGGACGGTACGGTGAGTATAGACGGATATGATGTAAAAAAAGTATCGATTGAAAGCCTCCGCAAGCAGATGGGTATCATGACACAGGATAATTTCCTGTTTTCCGGTACGATCAAAGAAAATATACGCTACGGAAAACTGGACGCCACGGACGAAGAGATCGTCGCTGCCGCAAAAGCAGTCAATGCTCATGATTTTATTATAAAACTGGAAAAAGGATATGACACAGAATTGTCAGAACGGGGAGGCGGGCTTTCTATCGGCCAGAAACAGTTGCTTGCTTTCGCAAGAACCATGGTATCCATGCCGAAAATCCTGATACTGGACGAAGCAACCTCCAGCATCGATACCAAAACGGAACTTCTTGTCCAATCCGGTATTGAAAATCTGTTAAAAGGAAGAACTTCTTTTGTGATCGCCCACCGGCTTTCTACGATCCAAAAAGCAGACCGCATTTTTGTCATCGACGACGGGCGGATCATGGAAGAAGGAAATGCAAAAGAATTGCTTGAAAAGAAAGGCACTTATTATCATTTATATATGGCACAGTTCGCAGTGTAATCCTATCACAATTTATGGGATCCGCTGACCCCATTCATTTAAAAGCGCCGGAAGGAGAAATAGTTCTTACTTCTCTTCCAGCGCTTCTTTTTTAAACTGCAAATAAAAATAATTAGGATCTATGGCCTTCTCCAAAAGTCTCCTATCTTTTTGTCACTCCAGCCATCTTATAACGGCAAGCAGCGTTCCCTCTTCCACCGTAACCTCTCCTGCCTCTCCGATAAATTCGTTACTGATCCCGATAGGAAAATCATTGGTAACTTCCGCCCTTTCCAACGGGTATTTCATATTTCTGATCGTAACGCCTTTCGCCTTTTCATCAAGGGAAAACAAAGACAAGAACCCTTCCATTTCTTTGTGAAACGTCACTGTTTCGTTTTGGATCACCGTCAACATACAGGCTTCGTCCATCACATATCCCTTTGCTCCGTTGTTTTTCAAAAAATGCAAGCATTGGATATTGGCAAACGTATGTTCTAGCCTTCCTCCCATCGCCCCGTAAATATGGAAATTTTGATACCCTTTTTCCAGCCCGATCCGCAGGGCTGCAAGGGTATCCGTATCGTCTTTACAAGGACTCAGTTCCACGACCCGGTTTCGATCCGTTTCTTTTATGCCATTCAGTTCTTCTCTTTCCGCCTCGGTAACGGAATCAAAGTCTCCGATAATAAGATCCGGCTCGATCTCCAATATCTTGCTATATAAATATCCGCCGTCCACCGCAATGACAAAGTCTTCTTCTTTTCGCCCGATTTCCAGCGGTGTAAAATCGCCGGCGCAGATCACAATACACTTTCCGTTCTCAGCCATAGCACCTCTCCTTTTGGTAAACGGTATTTAAAGCCGTTTTGGCCTGACATCCAAAAATGGTTTGTCAGACTGAAACTTTTTCTTAAACGGCCTCTACTTTCTTTTCTTTCCTTCTGCGCCCGTTTCCTTTCAGTTCGCCGGATTTACGGCTGCTGAAATTTTTACTGCGGCTGTCATATTTTTCGTACTTTTCGTACTGTCTTTTCTTTTTGTCCGCATCTTTTCCGTAATATCTGCCGGAACTCCTCCCTGCAAACCTATCCTGCCCGCGTTTGTCTTTATCCCCTCTTCTTCCATAGGAACCTTCTCTTTTGGGAACAAATTTTTCAATCTTGATATCTTTTATTTCATTTCCCATGTTAATCTTTAAGAAGGCTGCTGCAAGTTCTAATGCCGTGATCTCCTCGTTTTCCATTTTCTCTTCGATCAGTTCCGCCATTTTATCCAGCTTCTGCTGCCGTATCGCTTCAATCGCTTCATTCAGGATCTTATCCGCTTTAACCGCTGTGATCTGCGCTGCCGCGGGAATGTTCTTTTCTTTTATCTTCGTTTTACAGACTCTTTCGATCTCACGGAGTTTATACATTTCCCTTCCGACGACAAACGTGAAAGAACGACCTGTCCGTCCTGCACGGCCTGTCCTCCCGATACGGTGAACATAATATTCAATATCCTCCGGCAGATCGTAATTAAAAACAGCTTCCACGTCGTCCACATCGATCCCTCTTGCCGCAACGTCCGTTGCAATCAATATATCCGCCTTCCCATTACGAAAAAGATTCATGACCGTATCCCTCTGGTTCTGGGAAAGGTCGCCGTGAAGTCCCTCGGCATTATAACCCCTGCCCTTTAAATTTTCCGAAAGCTGATCTACCATTCTTTTTGTATTGCAAAAGATCAGCGAACGCTTCGGATCGTAATAGTCCAAAAGACGGCTCAATACTTCTTCTTTCTGTTTACTCTGCATTTGGTAATAATACTGTGAGATCAGCGGGACAGTCACTTCCTTTTGCGCCACTTTCACATGAACCGCATCTTCTTTTTGGTAAGTATGCGTAATATCCAAAATCGCTTTAGGCATAGTAGCAGAAAAAAGTCCCGTCTGGCGTTCCTCCGGCGTTTCCTTTAAAATCGTCTCAATATCCTCCCGGAATCCCATATTTAACATTTCGTCCGCTTCATCCAGCACAATCATCTTTAAATCGTTTAGTCTGATCGTATGCCTGCGCATATGGTCCATAACGCGCCCCGGCGTCCCTACGATGATCTGCACGCCGCCTTTTAACGCACGGATCTGCCTTGAAATATCCTGCCCCCCATAAACCGGAAGTATTTTGATACCATGCATATATTTGGAAAACTTATGCATTTCTTCTGCTGCCTGAATTGCCAGCTCTCTTGTAGGACAAAGTACAAGCGCCTGCAGGGAACGCACCGTTGCGTCCACACTCATAAGCACCGGTATACCGAATGCCGCCGTTTTCCCTGTTCCCGTCTGGGCTTGTCCGATAATATCTTTTCCTTCTAAAAAATAAGGAATTGCCTGCTGCTGAATGGGCGTCATTGTTTCAAATCCCATTTCTTCTACCGCGCGTATGATCCTTTCGTCAATTCCCGATTCTTTGTAATTAATCTGTTCCATCTTTTACCTCATTTCTATACTGATTTATTGTACGGTTCCTCCATTGGCCCGCTTTTTTACCGCCAAGTGCCGAAACCTTACATTGCTGCCGTTTCACACAAAAAAAGACAGCACCCGTTCTTAGGGGTGTGCCTTCAAACTTTGATACTTTGTTAGTATAATATTCAAAATTGTAAAAGTCAATGCATTTAAAAAATTTCATTTCAAATTCATTTTAAATTTCATTTTATCGTCACTGGATCAATTTTAACTGCTATTCCTTTTTATTTCTTCTTCAGGCTCACTCGTGATACTCTTCTTTTTCCTCTTCAAGCCCGTATTCTTCCATACGCCTTTTTCCCATATCGTGTCCCATATTGGTGTGCCAGCTATACCTTGAGACTAAAGCGATTCCGCCAATGATACCGACGAACAAAATACCTATAAGCACTTTCATTCTTGCTCCCATCTGTCCGCTTTTGCGGACACGCAAATCAGACTTCCCTTTCATTTACTACTATAATATCCTTAAAGAGTAAGCGCAATACATTTTTTTACTTGAAAGAGAGCGAAGAACCTCTGTCTTCACTCTCTCAATTTTTTCACGGTACTATTTGTTTCCAATAGCAAAATCCATATGCCGGGACCGTAACCTCTCCGGATCTTACAGCCTGCCCGGAAAGTAAATCTGTATATTCGCACTCCTCCATCCGAACGGTTTGGTCCGTTTCACTGAAATTAAACAGCCCTATGATCTTTTCCCCCTCCCAGTATCTTCCCATACACAGTACCGCCGCATTTCCCGTGTCCGTTGTCCATGCATCCGCACAGGATACAAAGGCCTTCTCCGATTTACGGATCTTTTCCAGTTTCCCCAGTTCCTGAAACAGTTTTCCCTCTACCGTGTCCGCTTTTTTTCTTTTTTCCGCCTGCACCCAGTTCATCGCGCCACGGTGAATGTATCGGGAATCCGCCGCCTTAAAAGGATTTTTCTTATAACTGTAATCATTCTTCTGACCGATTTCGTCCCCACTGTATAACACCGGAATGCCGGACTGCATAAATAAATAAGCATGAAGCATGATATCCATTCTGACCGCTTTTTCCATCCCTTTCCCATCCTGCTCTATTTCCGCCTTCTCGATGCCGCACATGGATGCCGTAGTTGCGCAAAATCTGGCATCCCCAGTAACCGGATCGGCATTGTACAATTCCCCCCGGCTGTTGCTCCCGCCTGCAGACCCTTGAAAATAATCGTTTAAATATTGTTTATGTGAACGCTCCTCCATCCCCTCTTCTTGTAAAGACGCATAATCCAATCCCCAGCCAATATCGTCATGACAGCGCAGATAATTTAAAAACACATACTCTTTGGGCAGGGAATTTACAATATCAAGCTGCTTTTTTAATAGCTTTACATTTCTCGTTGCCACCGTATGCCATGTCGTCGCCATGGTCGTAACATTGTAAAGCAAATGACATTCCGGTTTTTCTAATGTCCCGAAATACGGCGTCACTTTTTTCGGTTCCATGACCACCTCTCCGAGCAGCAAAATACTCGGACAGACAATCTCGCTGATCATGCGCATCATGCGGACAATAGTATGCACCTGCTTTAAATTACGGCAGGAAGTCCCTAATTCTTTCCAGATATACGGAACGGCGTCGATGCGTATAATATCAACGCCCCTATTGGCCAGATAAAGAAAATGATACATCATCTCATTAAATACCCTTGGATTTTTATAATTTAAATCCCATTGATACGGATAAAATGTCGTCATAACATAGTGGCCGATGTCCTCAATCCAGGTAAAATTCCCCGGCGCTGTAGTAGGAAATACCTGCGGGACGGTTTTTTCATATTGAGAGGGAACTTGCGCGTTGTCAAAGAAAAAATATCTGCTCATGTATTCCCCTTCTCCCGCCCTCGCTCTTTTTGCCCACTCGTGATCCTCCGACGTGTGGTTCATAACAAAATCCATACAGACGCAGATCCCTCTTTTATGACAGGCAGCCGTCAATTCTTCCAGATCTTCCATAGAGCCTAATTCTTTCCGTACCTTCCTGAAATCCGATACTGCATAGCCTCCGTCAGACCGGTCTTTCGGCGTTTCCAAAAACGGCATCAAATGAATATAGTTTACGTTGCACTGTTCTATATAATCCAGTCTGCCCTCTACACCCTTCATATTACCGGCAAAATTATCAATATAAAACATCATGCCTAACCTATCGTTTTGCCTGTACCATTCTTTGTCCTTTTCTCTGTCCAGATCCAACTTCTTTAACGGTTCTTTCCGCTCCAGATAAAACTGCTCCATCCGGCTGCACAACTCGGCAAACATGGACGGATTTTCATACAATTCCATGTAGAGCCAGCGCAGTTCGTCATGATGTTTTTTCAGCCTGCTTTGAAAAATCTCCGTTGATTTATTCGTTTTCTTCGTTTTTTTCTCCATTTTTCCAAAACATTCCTTCCTAATTTCTTACTGCCTTAAGGTAAATCTGATACGCCGGATACTCTGTTGTCCGGATCGGCATAGGAAGTCCCGCCTCCATCAGCGCCGATCCATAGTAACGTCCTTTGCTTCCGTCCACTTCATATACAACATCCGGTTTTAATCCTTTCATCCTCACATAATTCACGGTCATGTTTCCATGAATTTTAAGCATGACCACGCTTACCAGCGCCTCGTCCTTCTGTTTTGATACAAACATCCATGCCCCATAGTCTGCGCGCATCGGATCCGATAAGCGAAAATATTCTCCGGTATTGATCAAATCGGCATGTTCTTTATAGTAGACAATCTGCGCCTGAATCTCTTCCTTTTCTTTCACCGTAAGTTTGGCAGGATCAAGCTCATATCCAAAAGTCCCCGCCATCGCCACCACGCCTCTTGTATGCAGGCTCACGCTTCTTCCCGTCTGATGATTGGGTACTGCAGACACATGGGCTCCCACAGAAGAAACCGGATAAAAGAAGGAAGTGCCGTATTGAATTTCTAACCGGTCTATCGCATCCGTATTGTCGCTGCACCAAATCTGGGGTGTATAGTACAACATGCCCGCGTCGAATCTTCCTCCTCCCCCGCTGCATCCTTCGATCAGCATATTCGGATATTTTTGCAGTAATTTCTCTAAAAAATCATACACTCCGAGCGCATAAGCATAAGTCACTTTCCCCGGTAACGTCTTTGATGAATAAATATCGGAAAGGCTCCGGTTCATATCCCATTTGATATATTCGATATTCCCCTGTTCTAAAACTTCACAGATCCGGTGAAAAATATAGTCCCTTACTTCCTTCCTTGAAAAATCAAGCAGTAATTGGTTTCTGCTCCGCACCGGACTTCTTTTGGGTATCTTCATGACCCAGTCCGGATGCGTTTTATAAAGGCTGCTTTCTTCCGATACCATCTCCGGCTCAATCCATATGCCAAACTTTACGCCTAAGCGATTCACCTTCTTTGTCAATTCCCCCAAGGTACATCCCAATTTTTTTTCATTGACCTGCCAGTCTCCCAAACTGCTGTTATCGTCATCTCTCTTCCCGAACCACCCGTCGTCCATAACAACCATATCAATCCCAAGCTCCGCCGCTTCTTCCGCCAGCTTGTAAATTGTCTCCGCGTTAAAATCGAAATAAGCTGTCTCCCAACTGTTGATCAGTATCGGCCGCTTTGCTTTGCTGTATTTTCCCCTGCATATATGTTCCCTGATGCAGCGGTGGTATCTTCTTGACAAAGCCCCAAAACCCTGATCCGAGTAACAAAGTATTGTTTCCGGAAGTACCAAAGTTTCCCCGCTCTCTAACGGATAGTGGAACAAGTCGCTGTGCAGTCCCATCAGCACCCTTGTCTGCCCGTATTGATCCTTTTCCGCTTCACACAGAAAATTTCCGCTATATACAAAAAGCATCCCGTAACAGCCCCCGGTATCCTCCGTGGCGTCTTTATTGGCAAGGATCACCGCAGGATTATATTGATGACTGGAAGTCCCCCTCCGGCTTCCAATCATCTGTGTTCCATGTACAATTTCCGCCCTTTGGAAATTGCGTTCCATCGCATGTCTGCCATAAAAACTAATAAGGTCATAATCTCCGTGCAAAAATTCCAGACATGCCGACGCTGCCTTTTCCACCCATACGCATTCTTTTCCGCCATTTGTAATCTTTGCGCTTCTTGTAATAATATCTTCTTTTTCCAGTACACCGTATAAGAGCTGCACCTGTATTTTGCTGACCGCGTCTTCTAACAAAATCTCCAGCGTTTCCCCTTCTTCTTTTGCTGCATACACTGCCGGCAGTCCCTCCAGCCCATATTTTCCTTTCCAGACCTTATGACTGACGTAACGCAGGTCACAACATTCCGAATGATCCGCATTATGGAGTACAAAAGCCGTATTCCTATAGTCCCCGTTCCCCGCCGCCGGATATTCCTGCGGCAGGGCATCCAAAGAATAGGTCCTTTCCTCTCCTGCATCCGGAGGATTTCCCGAAAATCCCCTGTCATAATAAGTCAGCAGGTAGTCCATATTTCCGTCCACCTTCGCGCCATAATATAAATGCAGAAGGAATCCGTATTTATCTACCTTTATCTGATATGTTGTATGTTCTGTATTTAATGTAAAAATCCGTTCATTTTGCCGATATTGAATTGCCATGATTTCTCCTTTAGTTTAAACCGCCGTTTATTGTCTTTTCTTTATGCGGCATACCGTTTCTTCCCACACGATTACCCACCGTCTATAAACTACTTCACTGCACCGTTTACTACTCCGTTTAAAATCTGCTTCTGACAGATCACATAGAAGATCAGGATCGGAATCAGGGACAGCAGATAAGAGGCAAATGCCAGATTATAATTAGTTCCAAATTGAGACTGGAAATTAAGCTGTGCCAACGGCAGCGTATTCTGCCCGGAACCTGCCATAATAACAAGAGGGGTCATTACGTCGTTCCAAACTGACAGTGCTGTCAGAACCGCTACCGTGGCGTGCATTGGTTTCATAATAGGAAAGAGGATTTTCCAGTAAGTGGTCCATGTGGATGCGCCGTCTACTTTTGCCGCCTCTTCCAGCGCCATCGGAATATTTACCAGATACCCGGAATACAAAAGAATATTCATGGGCATAAAAAATACTACATATAAAAGAATGACTCCAACCCAGTTTGCCAATCCCATTTCCGCCGTCTGCTTTGCCAAGGGCATCATCAAAATGGCAAAGGGCACGAACATACCGCTGACGATAAAAAGGTATACAAAATTGTAAAATTTACTGCTGCTTTTATTTCTTCCCAACGCATAGCCCATTAAAGAATGAACCAGAACAGACAATACCACCGTCACCACGGAAATCAGCAGACTGTTTCCCAAAGACTGCCAAAAATTCGTTACTCTCATGGCTTCTTTGAAATTATCAAAGCTCCAGGTCTTTGGCATCGACAGGATACCGCTTATGGTATTGGTCATTTCAGAAGGCTGCTTAAATGCGATTACCACCGTAAGATAAAGCGGAAACGCAATAGTAGAAAGCCCCAGTATCAATAAAATCATTGCCGGCCAATTTATTTTCTTGTTTATCATAACTGCTCCTCCTTTTTACCTGAAAACTTCATCTGGGCAACGGAAACAATAACGATCACTATAAAGAATACTACAGCATTCGCGCTTTGAAAACCAAACTGACCGCCTGACATTCCGTTATTATAGATCAAATAAGAAATAGATTCCGTACTCTGTGCAGGGCCGCCTTTTGTAAGCGCCATGATCTGATCGAATACCATTAAGAAGTTCTTTACACACAATACCATGTTAATGGAAAAGAATGGAATAATAAGGGGGAACGTTAAATAACGGAACTTTTTGAATCCTGTCACTCCGTCCAGTCCGCCCGCCTCATATACATCCTCCGGTACCGTCTGCAGTCCTGATATATAAATAATCGTGTTCATCGCTATCGCCTGCCATGCGCATACTATCATGATCCCGATCCACGCTTTGCTTGGATTTGACAAAATACTTGTACTAAGCGAATCCAGCCCGGCCATGGATGCCAGCGCCGGAAGAATATAAGTGAAAAAGTAGTTGAAGATATAACCTACCACCAATGCGCCTAATATATTGGGCAGAAAATATGCGCCTCTGAAAAAGCTCTTTGCCCGTATTTTACTGTTCAGCCCCAAAGCCAGAAGCAGGCTGAGTATATTCACTACAATCGTCGATACAATAGCCAGCTTAAACGTAAACAAATAAGATTTTCCGACGCGGGCATCCGAAAACAGATCTATGTAATTGTGAAGCCCCACCCAGTCGTATTTACCAAAACCTTTAAAATTTGTGAAGCTATACATCACGCCGCGAATCAAGGGAATGGTATTAAAGCAGATAAACAATGCCAAAATAGGGATTGTGATCAGCAAAAATGTCCTTTTTCTTTCATTTTTCATATTCAACCTCCATATATTCATACTTTGCAAATTTAGAAATCTTTTTCACCATGCTCTTTTTCATATGCCTGCACCAGACGAATAATATCCCTGTTATACCGCAGCCAGTCAGTATCAAATTTCTTCAAAAAAGCATCCGTATCTTTTTGGATCAAAAAGGTCTGAAGCTGTGCGTCTACCGCCATTTCAGACGGATAATAGTGATCCTGATAATCCGTCATGTTTCCTGCTTCAATATGGGACAGCATACTGTCTAACATAGGAGAAAGCGTAAAATTCCCCTCTTTACATGGAATAGAAATCTGTTCCTCGATATACTTTTGTAAATTTTCTTCCGCATACAGAAAGTCTAACACTTCATAAGCCGCTTCTTTATTTTTACAATCCGCCATCACACAAAATTGAAGATCGATTCCCGAGTTTAACGTATTTTTTTCCGCTTCATCATTGGCCGGCATGACAAAAGAATCAATATTCAGTTCCGGGTTTACGGATAAGATCTGCGGAATGGCATAACTTCCTATCGGATACATCGCCGCCTCCCCTCTTGCAAAAGCGGTACACGCATCGTTATAACCATAAGCAAAAGGCGCCTCTACTCCATATTGCAGCAATTCCAAATATTTCTCCGAAACCTCTCTGTATTCCTTCGCAAACGTAGTTTCTCCCCTGTTTACCTGTTTTGTTACATCAGCCGGTGCAAGGCTGACCGCCATGGCATTCCAAGGCGCTAAGCACGTCCATGTATCCTTGAATCCAAAGTAGAAAGGAAGGATTCCTTCCGACTGGATCTGTCCGCACAGTGTCTTCAGTTCTTCCCAGTTTTGAGGGATTTCCCATCCATGCTCTTCAAACATGCTTCTGTTATAAAGTATGCCCGCCGCGTTTGCTACATAAGGGACTGCATAAACCCCTTCTGTTGGCACAAGCTCTAAAGCCTCGTCAATATCCAGATAAGCCTGCTTAATCTGCTTTAAGCCTTCATAATCCGAAACGTCCGCCAGTATCTGTGCATCTACAAAATAGGAATAATTAATATCTCCGCCGATTCCTATGATGTCCGGATAATCCTCTCTGATAAACCTTGTTCTGAGAATGGTCATGGCATCGTTAGGGGAGCTGATTTTTAACTCTATATCATCATGCGTTTTATTAAACTCCTCCTCGACCATTTCAAAATACCCCGCCGCTTCCGGCTTATACTGCACAATTTCAATTTTTGTCTTTTGACTGTCTTTCACATTTCCGCATCCTGACAGCATAACTGTGCCAAACAGACAGCATAATGCTAATTCCAGACATTTCTTCCTCTTTCCCTTCATAGTATACACTCCTTCTTTTTTTGATATTTATACCTTAACATATCATTATGCTATCGGTAAATACCGATGTTTTGTACATTTTATACCATAATACGATTTTTTATTTATTTAATTGAAGTCATCTAGCATTTTGGTATATAATAATTTTATACTCATTAATATAAACACAAAAATACAATGAACGGAGAAAAAGAATATGAGCGAAGTGATTTTTTCTGTCTTCCCAAGCGAAAATTTTATTGATCTGGGGCTTTATCAGTTCGGCTGGGAACAATGTGATCCTTCCCATTCTTTTGGTCCGGCCGCACGCAATCATTATTTGTTTCATTTATGCTTGTCCGGTACGGGCACCTATATCGGAGATAATTCCAAAGGAGAATCCATTTCTTATCAGGTAAAAAGCGGACAGGGATTTATGTGTTTTCCGGGACAGATCTGCACTTATATCGCAGACAGGAATATTCCCTGGGAATATGCGTGGCTGGAATTTGACGGCCTGCGCGTAAAAGAAACGCTCGAACTGATCGGGCTAAAGCCTGACCAGCCAATTTATAAAGCCAGACAAAAAGACATGGCCGAAACCATGAAAAATGAAATGCTGTATATCGTAAATCATAAAGAGGCATCCCCCTTTCATCTGATCGGACACCTCTATCTTTTTATGGACAGTCTCCTGCACTCCAGCGCCGGAACACAGCTCAGCCGTGGAAACAGCCTGCGTGACTTTTATATTAAAGAAGCCTTTTCTTTCATAGAACAGAACTTTCAGAACGATATTTCCGTAGAAGACATTGCCGCCTCCTGCGGCCTGAACCGAAGCTATTTCGGGAAAATCTTCCGCGAAAACATGGGAAAATCACCGCAGGAATTTTTAATATCCTATCGCATGACCAAGGCGGTGGAATTATTAAAACTTACCAGCCTGTCTATTGCAGATATTGGCAATGCAGTGGGATATCCGAACCAACTGCATTTTTCCCGTGCATTCAAAAATGTATATGGTGTTTCGCCCAGACAGTGGCGGTACGAAAACCGGATGCCTTCCTAACTGCGGCTTCTTTCTCCATGATGCAAAAAATCTACCGGAATACTTCAACTTCCGATAGATTTTTTTATGAAAAAATGCAGTAATGCCGTTTTGATTACACACTGCCGCCTCTTTTGCAGCGCTCCCCGTAAAAGCAATCACCGGAATCTGATATTTCTTTGCGGCCTTTGCTACTCCAGCAGGCACTTTCCCAAAAACCGTCTGTCCATCCATTCTCCCTTCTCCGGTAATCACCAAATCCGCATTCTCCATATCCTTTTCCAATGCGGTTTCCTCCAATACGATCTTGATTCCCGATTCCAATACTGCATTGGTAAAGCTCAAAAAAGCAAATCCTAACCCTTCTGCGGCCCGAAAACGGCGCTGCAGCCGTTTTCTCCACACAAGACATTGGTCACGTCGCAGGCGATCCGAAAGGTACATTCTGAAAGTACGGCGGGCACGCCAGTATCCGTAATCGTTTTCAGCCGCTCCAGTCCCCTTGCGCCAAAAGGAATCTGCTTTCCGTCCTCATCCAAAAGGCCATACCCTAATGCCTGCAGCATTCCGGCTCCGCCGTCGTTGGTAGCGCTGCCGCCTATACCGACTATAAAGCGGCGGCAGCCTCTTTCCATAGCGTCTTTGATCATTTCTCCTACTCCGTAAGTCGTAGTATAAAGCGGATTCCTCTTTTCCTTTGGCACCAGCGTAATCCCTGCCGCCTCCGCCATTTCCATGACCTCCGTAACGCCGTCTCCCAATATTCCGTAACAGCAGTTTACAGGCGTGCCTAACGGTCCTGTAACCGGCACGCTTTGCATCCTGCCATTCATTCCCTGCACCAGCGCATCCACCGTTCCCTCGCCTCCGTCGGCCACAGGACGCACAATGACCTGCGCCTGCGCATCTGCCCGTTTGATTCCCTCCGCAATGGCTCTTCCCGCTTCTATGGAAGATAGACTGCCTTTAAAAGAATCCGCCGCTATTACGATTTTCATACAATTCCCATTCCTTCGCTATGTTTCTTCTATCTATCTGCCTATCTGCGCTCAATTTTTACTTCTGCCGGCATATGCATACGAAGATACCGCTCCATTTTCTCCGCATGAGTATGCGTGGAATGTATCCGGATCTTCTCCGGAATAATCCGGTTCTCCACAAGAAACACGCAGGCATCCAGGCCGTTATGCATCTCCCCCAAATCATAATCCAAAGAAATTTCCTCGATATTTCCTTTATTTTGAGCCGCCAGCCTTGTAAACTCCTCATAACTCCTTGCAGGAGTATATCTGTCCGGACAGGACCGGATATCGTCTAAAAAAATTCTCATGTTCACTACTCCCAACTGCGGCCGATCGCCGCGCCGTCATAAAATCCGTAATTTATCATAATAAGTATAAAGCTTCTGTACCCCGTTTTCCAGCAGATAATAATGCATGATATAAGGCGCCAGCAAAACAAGGAACAGAATTGTCAGTAAAAACATAGAAATCTGCTGCAGAAACGCCGCTCCTAAGATAGACAGCATCGTGAGCAAAGCAAATATTACCGTCACTATTAAATGAATCAGCCTTTCATGTTGAAAAAAGCCAATCTGGATCAGGAGATCTTTCATAACTTTGTCTTTTTCCTCTTCCGTCATCTTTTCGGTCTCTATATGTTCCATTTTTTCCAAATAATCTTTTAACCGTTTTCCCATATTGATCCTCCACTCCCCGCCAACGGTAATCCACAATCTCTCCTGCTGTTTATCATACCATCCCCGGCCTTCGTTTTCAATTATTTCAAATGCACTCCTAAAAATATTTAACCTGAATTATTCACGGCTGCGCCGTGAAAGTGGCTGAAAGCCACGTGGTTACTGTATTTAAGCTGTTTATTGCATTTCATCTGTTAAGTGAATAGAAAAAGAGACCTATCCTGTGGTAAAATTGAGGTGTCTAAAGTCTCAAAATCCACGAAAGAAAGGTCTCTCTATGGATATTTTAAACACCTTTTCATTTAAAAGCAATAGACA
>OFFL01000704.1_pt1 | contig 33782 bp, 25 predicted proteins | sample 1521391 | NCBI WGS metagenome assembly OFFL01 (sample SAMEA3504082, study PRJEB24116) | mouse gut metagenome | biome: mouse gut; feature: mouse-associated habitat; material: faeces | place: Denmark | collected 2011
ATCTCGAGTGGATTAAGAAACGTCATTCGCTCAGAGAGGCGATTGCGCTCGGTATGTTTGCATTCGGGGCTCCGGCGGCTACTTTAGTCTGCCTGCTGATATTTCAAAACTCACTTAGGCTCTCCGCTTTTTTACGCAGTGAAAGAGAGCTTCTTTTAATGCTGGGAGCAAGCGACTGGGCCGTGCGCGGGCCGCAAATGATTGCAGCCGCCGTGAGCTCTGTACTCGGCTGCGTTATCGGCGGCGTGCTGCTTTTTGTGACAACGCTGGCGTCTGTTCCACTGCTGGAAGAAGCTTTTGAACTTACTCTGATGCCGCATTGGTCTGTTTTTGCCGCTGTTTATCTTTCTGTGTCTTTGGTGACGATCTTGCTAAGCGTGATCGTTTCGTACTTTATCGCCGGGGCGACAACCCCTCGGACGTTCTAAAGCTTGACTTGAGGATTACAATTTTCCTCGATGACAACAGATGAAAAGAAAAAGAGCCCGAGCACGGCTCTTGCCCCCTACAAACCGACCCCGCTTGCGATTCCTGATGCGTCACTCGGTTCTCTGGAGGAATATATCCGGGCAGCGAATAAAGCTCCGATCCTGAGTGCCGAACGTGAGCACGAACTGGCTGTGAGGCTTCAGGAGCACGGAGATATGGAAGCTGCGGGCGAGCTGGTGATGTCGCACCTGCGTCTTGTGATTTCCATCGCGCGTCAATATCAAGGCTACGGGCTTCCGTTCGGTGATTTGATTCAAGAAGGGAATATCGGCTTAATGAAAGCCGTCAAACGTTTCAATCCGAACAACGGAGCGCGTTTGGTGACTTTCGCAATGACTTGGATTAAGTCTGAAATTCAGGAGTATGTCCTTCGCAACTGGCGCCTGGTTAAAGTTGCCACCACAAAGTCACAGCGCAAGCTGTTCTTCAATCTGCGCAAGTTAAAGGACGACACTAAACTTCTCGGTACCAGTGAAGCGGAAAAAATTGCCGAAACGCTGGATGTGAAGCCGGCCGAAGTTTTTGAGATGGAAAAGCGCATGCTGGGTTCGGATGTAGAAATTGACGAACCGAGCGGAGGCGCAGAAGAGGGCACCGCGCCCTCCGAGTGGCTTACGGACGAACGGGATACACCTGAAAACACGATCGCCCGCGGTGCCTATGAAAACACCATCGAAAATCTTCTTCCGGAAGCAGTCAAGAAGCTGGATGACCGCTCGAGACGCATTATTGAGGCTCGCTGGCTGTATAACGATCAGGACGGCAGCAAAGGCGCGACGCTGGCAGATCTTGCCAAAGAAATGGGCGTGAGCCAGGAAAGAGTGAGACAGCTGGAGAAGAAGGCTTTTGCGACCTTGAAAACTTATTTGAAAGAAGACAAGGATGTTTAATATTGTTTTAGTGCACCCGGAAATTCCGCCGAACACCGGAAACATTATTCGTTTGTCGGCGAATACGGGATGCAAGCTTTATCTGATTGAACCTTTAGGTTTTAACTTTGAGGACAAGCATATGAAGCGGGCAGGGCTGGATTATTGGGAATATGCGGACATTAAGCGTTTCCCCAATTACGGAGCTTTTCTTGAGGCAGAAAAGCCTGACCGCAGCCGAATGTTTGCCATGACAACCAAAGCTCAGCAGCTGGTTCAGGAAGTGATCTTTCAGCCGGGAGACTGGTTTGTTTTCGGCTCTGAAGGCTCGGGTCTTCCTCAGGATGTGAGAGCCTTATTCGATTCGGCCCATATGGTCCGTCTGCCGATGCGTCCTCACAATCGCTCCCTAAATCTTTCAAACTCCGTAGCCATTACCGTCTATGAGGCCTGGCGCCAGTGCGGTTTTGAAGGCGGAATCTAATCTAAAGCAGCAAATACTAAAAAAGCCGTCCTCAAATCGATGGGGACGGCTTATCTAGCGAGCGGGACAGCTGATTACTGAACGGTTTTTTCTTCAGCTGCAGCCTGCTGCTCCTGCATTCTCTGAGCAAAGTAGGCTTCAAAGTTGATTTCGCCCAAGTAGACCGGCGGCATGCCTGCACGGGTCAGAAGGTCGGAAACATTGCTGCGGAGGTACGGATAGATTGTGGACGGGCAGGTAATGCCGAGAACCATGGTCTTGTGCTCTTCCTGGAAGCCTTTCAGAAGGAAGATGCCGGCCTGTTTGCATTCAACCAGGAAAACGGTTCTTTCTTCATTGTTGATTTTGGTCTTAGCCGTGACAGTTGCACGAACGACAACTTCATAGAGGTCAGGCTGGGCCAAACCATGTTCGGAGACGTCGAGCTGGATGTCAACCTGAGGAGCTTCAGGAGCCAGGAAGATCTCGGGAGCATTGGGCATCTCGAGAGAAGCGTCTTTCAAGTAGATGCGCTGAACGGCAAACTGGGGAGCTTCTTCCTGAGGTGCGGCCTCGGGAGCGGTGTTTTCGTTTTCTGCCATTTTTAATCCTTTACAGATAAGTAGAGTTAAGTTGTAGATTTAGAGGGCTTAAGCCTTTTTCTTCTTGTTGCTGCGGCGATTGATTTCCAACCCTGTCAGCGGGAGCTTAGCCGCCTGCCAGGCAACGAGACCGCCTTCCAGGACGTAGACGTCGGAAAAGCCCTTGCTCTTGAACTGTTTGAGTTCTTGCTGAGCACGTCTGCCGTTTTGTGTAATGAGAATAACCGGGCGATTTTTATCTAGAGTGTCGAGACGGGAGACCAAATCGGCAGCCGGAATATTCACCGCGCCGGCTAAGGAACCCTTAGAGAATTCGTTGGACGTTCTGACGTCGACAAGCTGTGCGTCTTTGTCATTGACTTGGATGACGACTTCGGCAGGACTTAATCCTGAATTTTTGGATTTGGAAAGAGACGGAAAAGCCAAAAGAATTGCTGAACCTACGAATGTAATGATCAGCAGAATGTTTTCAGTAATGAAATCCATGTTCGAGAGAAGCAAAAATAGTAAACCTTGGGTCCTCAGGCTAAGCCTTGAGGATACTAAAGAGGGGATTATATCCAACTGCTCTCCCTAATCCAAATAAATATTTGAATCGCTGAGACTTAGAAGAAGTTTTTTCCGGCTTGTTTCTTGCACGGGTGTTTGGACGTCCTGCACTGCTAAAATTATTCTTTTGTCAGTACTTGCTTGGAAGTGACCATGTACAAAATCGTTTTAATGCGCCACGGCGAAAGCCAGTGGAACCTCGAAAATCGTTTTACAGGCTGGGTTGATGTTGATTTGACGGAAAAAGGCCGTGAAGAAGCTGCCCGCGCCGGTGAAATCTTAAAGGCAGAAGGTTACGAATTCGATCTTTGCTATACCTCCGTGTTAAAGAGAGCCATCCGCACGCTGTGGATTACGCTCGATAAGCTTGATGCCATGTATCTTCCAGTCATCCATGACTGGCGCCTTAATGAACGTCACTACGGCGCACTCCAAGGATTAAACAAGAAAGAAACAGCGGCTAATTTCGGTGACGAGCAAGTGCTGATTTGGAGACGTTCTTACGATGTTCCGCCTCCTGCCCTGGAAAAAGACAATCCCATGTGGCCCGGATTTGATCCGCGCTACAAACATGTCCCTGCCGAGGAGCTTCCTTTGACCGAGTGTCTGGCAGACACCGTAGCCCGTGTCGTTCCCTACTGGGAAAACGAAATTGTCCCGAACATTAAAGCGGGCCGAAAGATTTTGATCACTGCCCACGGCAACTCTCTGCGTTCTCTGATTAAGCATCTGGACAATATTTCCGATAAAGACAACAATTTTGTGTGCAAAGCAAATATATTGCTTTTAAAGAGACATATATCTTCTATAATGTAAAGTATCAGAAACTATCGCTGTGATCAAAGCAGGGCGGATCCGGCGAGGCATTATTACTTATAGGAGGGATTATATGGGAACAACAAAAACCGTAAAACAGGGGCTTTTGGCCAATGCGTTTTCCAGTTCCAAATGGGATTCCCGCATCAAATCGGCGAATACCACCAGGAAAGAAATGTGGCTGGGTTATGTATTGGGTGTATGGGGTATGATGATGACCAGTTCCGTGGTCAACAGCTACTATAACCAATATCTTACCGACGTCATAGGCTTCGACTCAACCAAGGGCGCGTGGATCGCCACCTTTATGGTGCTGTTCCCGCTGCTGAGCAAAATCATTGATGCCGTCACCAACCTGGTCATGGCTAAGATTATCGACTCTACCACCTGCCGCCAGGGTAAGGTTCGTCCCTGGCTGCTCATATCTACTCCTTTTATTGTAATCACAGTGATTCTATTGTTCTGGATTCCGTTCACCCAGCCTGTCCACCAGGCGATTTGGATTGTTGTAGCCTTTAATCTGTACTACAGTGTTTCCTACACCATGTGGAATATGTCCAAGGAGCTCTCTCCCGCAGTGGCCACCCGAAACGTGAATCAGCGGAAGAATCTGTCCATGGCCGCACAGATCGTGGGCAGTGCGGGTACCGGTGTTGTTTCCATCCTGTTTCCGACCATTCTGGCGGCTGTCTGCAGGGCTGTCAACGGCGATAACGCAAAAGGGTATCTTTTGTGTATGTCTATTGTGGCAATACTGGCGGCCTGCACGACGTTCATACAGTATTTTTATACCCGTGAACGTGTCACCGAGGAGCGCAGGAACCAGCTTGGCATGAAGCATACGGATGCTGCCCGGCTGGAGGTACATAAGGAGGCCGGAATGTGGGACCAGCTCCGGGCCTGCATCCAGAGCAAGTATTGGATTCAAATTTGGCCGCACCAAGACAATCTGGACGACTTCTGTTCTGACTATTGTGGGTTCTGTTTTGGCCTTCTTCAGTGTGGGAAAAGGAACGATGATTTATGCCGGAACTGCCCTGGCTGCCATCGGTAATATTTCTTTCAGCTACATGATTATGACCTATCTGGGAGATGTGGTTGACCAGGTGGAATGGAAGACCGGCGTCCGCTGTGATGGTCTCTCGGGCGGTCTTGTCAGCGCCATGATGATGTTCGCAGTGGGCATAGCTCAGGGATTGTTCAACCTTGGCCTGATGGTCACCGGTTACACCCAGCCCCAGCAGATCGGCACCTCTGCGGAAGGCGTTGCCCTCTATGCTGACCAGGCGGCGGCAGCCACAGGATGGATCAATTTCTCCTACCAGGGCACTTTTATCATAGTCGGTTTTGTTGTGTTTTTTATGTTCTGCTTTGTATTTAAAATTGAAAATGATATGCCGAAAATATCGAAGGAGCTTCAGGAACGCCGTGTGGCTGAGTGTGCCGCAAAGGGCATCGAGTATATTCCTGCCGACGAGCTGGAGCGAAGGGAGCGGGAGGAAGCCGACCGCATGGCCGAGGAAATCCGCATCAGGGAATTGAAAGAAAGGTGCGCCAGGCAGGGACTGGACTTTGATAAGGAGAACCAGAAGGCATTGGATAAGCGCGCCGCCAAGGCTGCGAAAGCCGCCAGGCGTACAAAGAAATAGCTGAAAACCAGTCCGGCGGATGGGAATCTCCTGTCCGCCGGAACAGTATATTTATGAGGAAATCGTAATGAAAAAAATTGATTTTAACCAGAACTGGCAATTTAGAAAAGGTGATGCAGGACCGCAGACTATTGCGCTTCCTCACGATGCAATGCTGTATGAGCCTCGCAATCCCGGATGTCTTAACGGTAAAAACACCGGCTATTTTCCAGGCGGAGTGTACTATTATACCAAGACATTTATGGTTCCTGCAGATTGGCAGGGGAAGTCCGTATCAGTGGAGTTTGAAGGTGTATATCACAATTGCATGGTGTCGCTTAACGGGAATGAAGCAGGCCGCTGGCCTTATGGCTACACCGGATTTATACTGGAGCTGAGCGATATGCTTCGCTATGGAACAGAGAATGTCATCACCGTTACTGCCGATACCAGCAAGGAACCCAATACCCGTTGGTACAGCGGCAGCGGTATTTACCGCCCGGTGTGGCTGTATGTGGGCAGCCGGGATCACATTGAACCAAACGGGATCGAGATCAGTACCATCTCTGCCAACCCTCCCGAAATCCGTGTGCGCACCCGAAGCAGCAAAGGCGTGGTACAGATTTCTGTTCAAAAGGCCGGCAGAACCTTGGCTTCCGCTGCGGGGGATGATGTGCGAATCATAATTCCTGATGCAATGCTGTGGGATGAGGAGCATCCGAATCTTTATACCTGCACTGCGAGGCTGATGAATATGGACGGCGGCCTGCTGGATGAGCAGACGACCCGTTTCGGCATCTGTGAACGTCGATGGAGTACCAGGGGACTGTATATCAACGGAAAAGAGACAAAGCTGCGCGGTGCCTGCATCCACCATGACAATAGGCCTTTGGGCGCCTGTGAGTTTCCTGCCGCTGCCCGCCGTCGGGTAAAAATTCTGAAAGACGCCGGCTTTAATGCCATACGCAGTGCTCATAATCCCATCTCCAGGGCAATGCTGGATGCCTGCGATGAGATTGGGATGTATGTGATGGATGAACTGGCGGATATGTGGTATGAACATAAGAATCGTTACGACTACGCCTCCTGCTTTGAAAAGTGGCATACCCGTGATCTGACTGCCATGGTGCTTAAGGACATCAGTCATCCCAGTGTTGTCATGTACTCAATCGGCAATGAAGTCACGGAAACTGCCGAACCCTCCGGAATTGACTATGCCCGCAGCATGGCAAAGCTCTGTCATGAATTGGACGCGGCAAGGCCGGTGACCTGTGGCATCAATATGGCGCTGAATGTTATGCACTTTGCCGGTATGGGCGTGTACAAACCTGTCGCTGACGAGACGGTTCGCCCGCCGGAGCCTAAAAATCCCAAAGCAGCGGCTATCCTGGGCAAAATGATGGAGGCCCGCAGGGACCAGGCGGCGAAGTCTGCTGCCGCTCGGGAACAGAGTGACACCGGCGCTGCCGGAACCGCCGCATTAGGCATGCCGTCTGAAAACGGAGAAAAGCAAAACGGCAAGCTTGTGGGCAGCGAGATGTTTAACAGGATGATGGTCATGATGAAAGAACAGCAGCAGGCTGTTGTCAAGCAGGAGATTGCCAGGATCTTAAGTGAGGACGCCTATGCGGCGCTGGATATTGCCGGCTATAATTATGCGATTACCCGTTATGAGCTGGATGCCCGTGAGTATCCGGATCGGGTATCCGTCGGCGCAGAAACCTTACCCCAAAGGATATACCAGAACTGGCAGCATGTGACGGCCTGTTCCTATTCTGTGGGCGATTTTATCTGGACTGGCTGGGATTATATCGGAGAGGCCGGGATAGGAATGTTCTGCTATGATTCCGTGGGTGAGAAGGACGGCGGGTATCCGGATCTTCTGGCAGGCTGTGGTGTCATTGATATACTGGGGCATCCTCGTCCGGAGGTTTGGCTGAATAAGGTTGTCTATGGGCTGGAAAGAGGACCTTATATCGGTGTGGAACCGCTCACCCACGCAGGGGAGAACCATATCATCAGCGCCTGGCGTTTTTCCGATGCGGTGCACAGCTGGTCCTGGGCTGGATGTGAAGGCCGCACGGCAGAAATCGTTGTCTATTCCGGCGGAGCGGAGGTGGAGCTGATACAGGACGGTACCTCTTTGGGGAGACAGTCCCTGGTGGAATGCCAGGCAGGATTTAGTACTATATATCGTCCCGGGATACTGACTGCTGTCGCTTACGATGCAGAGGGAAATGAACTGGGCCGTGATGTTCTGCAGAGCGCACAGGGAGATATTCACCTGACGCTGACACCGGATAAAACAGAAATGACTGCTGATGGACAGGATCTTTGTTATCTGGATATCGATCTGAGGGGTGAAAACAACGTTCTTGAAACCGGCATGGATCGCGAGATAACGTTGACCGTAGAGGGCACGGCCGTGCTGGCTGGTTTTGGCAGCGCCGCACCCTGCACAACGGAAAGCTATGTGGACAATCGGCACAGGACTTATTATGGACGGGCGCAGGCAGTCCTGCGGGCAGGAACCGAATCGGGAAAAGCAGTCATTACGGTCTGCGCACCGGGCTGTGAGCCGGTTTTGGCAGAATTGGTGACATGCCCGGGGACATGCGGCTTAAACTGGAGGGATGATATATGAGATTGACAGAAAATTTTAATAAAGACTGGTATTTTGTAAAAGCAGCGGATCTGTCTGCCGCAAAAACCATGGAATGGGAGTCCGTGACGCTGCCCCATACGTGGAATGCGGCGGATGGGCAGGATGGCGGCAACGACTATTATCGCGGCACTTGTCTGTATATCAAGGATTTTAGGAAACCGGAGTTTTATGAGGAGGGCGGCCTTGTTTTTCTGGAGTTTTGCGGTGCGGCCATGTCGGCGGCAGTATCTGTGAACGGAAAGCAGCTTGGGACTCATGAGGGCGGTTATTCTACCTTCCGGATAGACATTACAGAAGCGCTGCAGGAAGAAAACCGGATCTGTGTTGCAGTGGATAATTCCGCCAACGACAGGGTATATCCTCAGAAAGCGGATTTTACCTTCTATGGCGGTCTGTATCGGGATGTGAATCTGATCTGCGTGCCTGCCAGTCATTTTGAACTGGAAAAGGACGGAACGCCTGGTATCAAGGTGACACCTGTTGTACAGGGGGATCTGGCGGAAGTGACAGTGGAGGCATGGATCTGCGGCACGGCCCGGAGTGTGCATTTTTCCATTAGCAGCCGGTCAGCAGCTGATAATGGGACGGCTGCGGATAACAGGCTGACTTTGGACGCAGAAGTCACAGACGGAAAAGCAGCTGCAGTATTTACTCTGGAGAATGTGCACCTTTGGGATGGCGTGGAGGATCCTTTCCTTTATACAACAGCGGCGGAGCTGATAGAGGATGGTGAGGCAGTGGATCAGGTGCAGTCCCGGTTTGGATGCCGCACCATAGCCTTTGACGCGGAAAAAGGCTTTTTCTTAAACGGCAGATCCTATCCGTTACGGGGGGTGAGCCGCCATCAGGACCGCGCGGGCCTTGGAAACGCCCTGACCATAAAAGAACATAAAGAAGATATGGAGATCATCAAGGAGATTGGCGCAAACACGGTTCGACTGGCTCATTATCAGCACGCACAGGAATTTTATGACCTTTGTGATGAAAATGGGCTGATCGTCTGGGCGGAAATCCCATACATCACCCAGCACATGCCAAATGGCCGCAGGAACACTCTTGACCAGATGCGGGAGCTGATTACACAGTGCTATAATCATCCGTCTATTGTATGCTGGGGGCTGTCCAATGAGATCACAGCCAGTAGCAGCGCCATGGCATCTACAGATGCCATGGAAGATCTGCTGGAAAACCATCGTCTGTTGAATGATTTGTGTCATTCCATGGATGCTGTCAGGCCGACTACCATGGCCCATGTGTTCATGCTGGAAACAGACAGCCCGCTGATTTCCATTGCGGATATTGGCTCTTACAATTTGTATTATGGCTGGTATGTGGGAGAGCTTTCTGAAAATGAGGAATTTTTTGATGCTTATCATCAGAAATTTCCTGACCGTGTCATGGGCTTTTCGGAGTATGGTGCGGATGCCAATCCTCAGTATCAGAGTCCTTTGCCGGAACGAGGGGATTATAGTGAAACCTATCAATGCGTTTATCATGAGCATCTGCTTCAAATGATTGAAAAACGCCCTTATCTTTGGGCCACACATGTATGGAATTTGTTTGATTTTGCGGCGGACGGCAGGGATGAAGGCGGCAAGCATGGGGAGAACCAGAAGGGTCTTGTGACCATGGATCGTAAATGCAAAAAGGATGCCTTTTATCTGTATAAAGCACATTGGAGCAAGGCGCCCTATGTCCATATTTGCGGCAGAAGGTATGTGAACCGCGCAGAAGAGAATACGGAGATCAAGGTATATTCCAATCAGCCGGAGGTGAGCCTCTTTGTGGATGGAAGCCTTGTGGAGACAAAGACGGGAAACAGAATATTTACGTTTCAGGTTCCCATAAGCGGAGAACATACCATAGAAGCCGGATGTAAGACGGAAGCGGATGCTGCCATGACAGTGGATGCTGCCGGGCCGGATGTATATGATAAGATTACAATCCGAAAAGTAACAGATCCGGATCCTTCGTACCGAATGATAAAGCGGGATGAGGTGGTCAACTGGTTTGATAAGGAGGAGCTGGATCCCGATTGCTTCTCTATTCAGGATACGATGGGTGAGATTATGGCATCACCCGCTGGCGCCGCAATCCTTGGCAGAATGATGGAAAAGGCGAAGGCGAGCCGCGGCGACGTGGCTCAGTCTGCCGGCGACAATCCGGTACTGCAGAAAATGCTTGCCAAAATGACCGTTCAGAGCATCTTAAAGCAGGCGGGAGACGCCATTTCGGGAGATGAGATCAAGAGCCTGAACGCTGCATTACAGAAGATCAGGAAGCCTGCGGACATTGGCGGCTAACCTGCCGGGTTCTGCTGTCGATATTCTGTGGGACTGCAGCCGAAAAGCCTGCGGAAATGATCCGCAAAATAGCTCTGGGAGCAGAATTGCAGCCGCTCGCTGATATCCTGCACATTCTCATGGGTGGTGCCCAGTAAGAGGGCGGCGCGCTCCAGGCGCTCTTTGCGGATGTACTCTATCGGAGTCAAATTCATCTCCCGCTTGAATTTTTTGCTCAGATAGTTTTCGGTGTAGCCTGTCTGCTGTGCCAGCGCAGCCAAAGTCAGCTTATCCTCTAAGTGCAGACTGATATACTCGCAGCAGTCCCGAATGGGCCGGGAGAGATTGCCGGTACGACAGCGGTGTACCCGGCCGATAAAATCCGCCTGCATTGTATGTGCGATTTCCACCAGATCGGTAATGGCGCTGCAGGCTTCCACACTTTGGAAATAATAGTCGGTCAGGGTATAGGAAACCTCGGGCGTCAGGCCTCCCTCGATGGCGGCTCGGGAAAACAGGGTGATGCACACCAGCACCGTATTTTTCATCTGCCGCAGAGGATTGCCATTACTTAATTTACCCAGATGCCCTGTCACCGACAGTTTGTCCATATGCGCCTGATAGTTCAGATCGCCCTCCCGGACCATCCGAAGCATCTCCTGCTCTCCCTCGTAGGTGCCGTGGGCATCCGGCATTTCGCGCTGTATATAGAGCCCTGCAGACTGCTGAGTATTTTCATAATAGCGCAGGTCGCTGATCGTAATTTTTTCGCCGGTGACACAAAAATGCAGCATGACTGCATACTCAAAGATACGGTTCAGGCTGATGATTGGCAATTTCCGCAAAAAGCGTAAGAACTCCTGACGTAAAGAAAGGCTTAGGTCGTGCCTGTTCAGCTCGCTTCCAGAATTTGGGGAGGAATATTATCCACAAAAAACGGGCCCAGCACATAATGCTGCACAAGCTCGTCGGCTTCAAACCGAGGCGCCACTACCCACATCAGCCCCATTTCATTGGTAAAAAGGATAGGCGTATTGTGGGCTGCGATCTGAGCGTCAAATTCTGTCCGGCGGTGATTCATAACAAACAGATCATTCACCACTGCCTGTGTGGGGCAGTTGCTGTCAATTAGATGAAAAGAGCTGTCATAGCTCCATAGATAAAGCTCGTGGCAGCATGGGAAGGAGCGTTGCCCGGTGGACTGCTTCAGGCGCACATTTTCCCTGAAACAGTCTGTGGCAAAGGCAAGGCTTTATGCCTCCGCCCGGAGTGTGTATGATGTGACACTAAACGGAACACGCCTGGAGGATTTCATTCTGGCACCCGGAATGACGGATTATCGCAGGCGTATTCAGTACCAGACCTATGATGTGACAGCCCTGGTGCAGGAGAGAAAAAAAGATGTTACTTTGGAGCTCCGTCTGGCAGACGGCTGGTATCGGGGCAGCAGCGCTGCTTTCGGCGTCACAAATGTCTATGGGGTTCAGACCAGCGTGAAGGCACAGCTGGAGGTCACTTTGACAGATGGTACGCTTTTAACCTATGCAACTGACGATTCCTGGGAATGGTGCAGCGACGGCCCGATCCGGTTTGCCGATTTAAAGGACGGAGAAATTTACGATGCCCGCCGAAAGCCCGGTTACGGAGGCACTGCCAGAGTGGTGGACGGTCCCGGGAAGGCCGGTATTGGAAAAACGGAGGATGCCTCCCGGAATGGCGTAAAGCTGACGGCATCCAACAATGTACCGGTTCGGGAGAAGGAGCGCTTTACGCCAGTGCTGCTGCAGGGGAAGGACGGCGTCAGGGTATTGGATTTTGGCCAGAACATCGCCGGATATCTGGAGTTTAAAGTGAAGGGCAAAGTCGGACAGGAGCTCAGGCTTACCTGTGGGGAGATATTGGATGAATACGGCAGGGTTGATCTGTCCGGCATCCAGGAGACTCGTCCCTCAAAGGGCTGGAGCCGGCTTGGTCTGGTCAAAAAGCTTTTGACAAACAAGGTAAGCGGCGAAACGGCTCCCACCCCCAGACAGGAAATCCGATTTATCTGCTCCGGCGGAGAGGATCATTACAAGACCAGCTTTGCCGTATTCGGGTTCCGGTATGCGCAGGTGACAGGGGATGTGGCAGTCTGCCCTGAGGATTTTACCGCCATAGCAGTTTACTCGGACATGGAGGAGACCGGAAGCTTTGCGTGTTCGGATGAAAGGATCAACCGGCTGGTGGAGAATACAAAGTGGAGTATGAAGGGAAATTTCCTGGATATCCCCACCGACTGCCCTACCAGGGAACGGCTTGGCTGGACCGGAGACGCCCAGATCTTCTTCGACACAGGGGCCTATCTCATGGACACGGCGGCATTTTTCAAAAAGTGGATCAGGGATATGGAGGACGCCCAGTACAAGGACGGGCTGCTACCGGCGGTTCTTCCCTATCAGGGCGTGGAAATGATGTATAAATCCACCGGCTCCTCCGTGGGCTGGGCGGACGCAGTGTATCTGATTCCCTATCGTTATTATAAACGCTATGGAGATCGGCAGATTTTGGAACAGACCTGGCCCATGGTGGAGAAATATGCGGATTATCTCATGACGCATCTGGGCATGAAGGATAAAAGGGCGGCCAGAGCGAACCCCAACAATGCCTATACGTATGAAAAAGGTGTTCATCTGGGTGAATGGCTGGAGCCGGAGGAATTTCGTGACAAGGTATACGGCGCACAGGCAAGGCACCCGGAGGAATGCACCGCGTATCTGTATTATGCAATGGAAACCATTGGAGAGATAGCGGATATTCTGGGCAAAGACAGCGTGCGGGAACGTTGCCTGAGGACGGCCAAAGGAGCAAAGGCAGCCTACGACGCCCTGTTTGTAAAGACAGGCGCTCTTGACACAGACCGGCAGGCAAAGCTGGTCAGGCCGCTTGCACTGGGGCTGCTGGAGGGAGATGCGAAGAAGGATGCCCGGAAGCGTCTGGTTCAGGCGGTGGAGCATTACAACTATTGTGTGGGAACCGGATTTCTGTCTACGCCCTTCCTGCTGCGGGCGCTGACAGAAGCGGGAGAAGCAGAAACGGCTTATAAAATGCTGGAAAACACCAGGAAACCGGGATGGCTTGCGGAGGTTCTGGAGGGCGCCACCACCATCTGGGAGAATTGGGAGGGGAATTTAAGCCAGAATCATTATTCTCCCGGTGCAGTCTGCCAGTGGCTGTTTGATACGGCGGCAGGTATCCGCGTGGAAGGGGAGAACCGGCTGACAATAGCCCCGGTGCCGGGAGGCAGTCTGAAATCTGTATGTGCAGAATATATCAGTCCCTTCGGGAAGGTGGTAAGCCGCTGGGAAAAAGCATATGAGGGAATCGTCTATACGGTGGAGATCCCGGCAAATGTAACAGCAAAAATTATTTTGCCGGACGGCAGAGAAGAGGAGGCAGGCGCGGGAGTGCATGTTTATGGGAAACAGGAAAGCAGGGCTTGAATATGAGGAAGCTTATTTCTATCTGCTTTTTTATCATAAACATAAAGTATTGGTGGTAATTTTTCTAAAAAATTTCATTGTGATATAAAGAATACAACATTCACGGTATGATGATTTAAATCAGGGAATCAATAGTTTTCTTTTGCGTATGGAGATATAAAAATGGACAGAGTGGAACATCTGCTGAAAGGACAACAGGGAAATTATATTTTCTCTATCTCTGGCTGCATGGGGAGGATGAAGAAACCTTACGGGAAGATATGAAAGCGATACAGAATGTGAACATTCAGGCTGTTTGCGTGTCCTCTGACAGTCGGCTTCACACCGGAGGAAAGCTTTGCCGCTTTTCAGGCGCAGCTCGAATCTCTGGGTATGGCCAGGGGACTGGAGATCAGGCAGGCGGCATACTTATTGTGCTTTGTGCGCAAGCGCCCACGCGCGGTTAAGTGAATTGCTGCATGGCTGAACCGTTGGCAAAAAATATAAAAAAGTAAAATTCCCTCTTGCCAAGTAAAGGCGGATGTGATAGAATACTTTCGTTAGGTAATCAACAAGATTATCTTAAAGAGAATCAGCCGGGAAGGCGTGAGAGAAGCGGCTCCATGGTCAAGCGGTTAAGACATCGCCCTTTCACGGCGGTAACACGGGTTCGATTCCCGTTGGAGTCATTTTATTGAGGAAGTCAGCATAGAATAAAGTATATGATAAGGCGCAGTAGCCAAGTGGTAAGGCGTGGGTCTGCAACACCCTGATTCACCGGTTCAAATCCGGTCTGCGCCTCTCAAAAAACCCCGATGTTTCGGGGTTTTTTGTTATTCATTTTTCCCTTATTGTCCTTTTAGATCTATGACGTAGGCACAGGCTTGCCATGGAGTACGCTTCCCCGTTTGGTTTAAAGCTGAGAGGCTCTGCGGTAAAATTCCAGCAGATGATTCATATGGTTGGTGCTTCTGCCAAAACCGCCAGAACGGTTCCGGGCGCTCCACAGCCGATAATGTTCTTTCAGAATATCGTCCAGATCATCATACAATACCTTCATTTCTTCCCCAAGAACTGCGCTGTCATTTCGAAGTTCCTTCAGGGCGTGATACAGACGGATTCCGTGGCGGACCATCCGGAGTCCGTTTTTCATTTCCTGCCTGATCAGATCTCCTTCCGGACAGAGGATCTGAGCATGTTCGATTTCGCCGTCCACTTTTTCCAGATAGGAGAACAGGACGTCGTAATCTATGGAAATAACCTGGGGCCTGGGAGGAATTTTGTTGCTGCGGGCTATGTTGGCGGACAGCTTCAGCAGACGGTCCATCTTTTGGTCAAATTCCTCAACGGAGTCAAAAGTATATTTGCTGGACATAACGGCAAAGGCCAGAGTGGTGTTGTAGAGAGGCGCATTCTCCAGCCGATAGTAATTGCCCAGATCCCAGGCTGCCTGATAAGCAGATTCGTCGGGACTTTCGTACAGGAAACAATTACAGTACCAAGAAATCAGGGAATCCTCATCCCCGGGACCGCTCCAGGCGTATAATCCGGTGTGAGCAAAGGCGGGATAGCTGGCGCTGATGTACTGCCAGTGTCCCTGATCTCCCCAGTCGGTGGTGATAATGCCCAGCCCGCCGTAGCGGATGGCACAGGAGGCGGCATCACGAATATTGCAGGCCATATTGGCGGACCGTCCTGTAAGGGAGCCCCAGGAACTGGTTCCGGGGCAGAGACAGAACTGCAGTCCAGTGGACTGCATCAGCCGGGCATGCTCTTCGAAATGGGCATCGCCTTCATAGATCCAGTCAAGCAGTATCACATCTTTTGGAAAACGGGATACATATTCGGGCGCCCGAAGTACTTCGTCTCCCCACATCATCATCTTTCTGTTTCGACTCAGGCAGTAGCTGTGCAGTTTTTTCATATAGTCGAAATAGAGGCTCAGTTTTCCATGGCGATCAGCATATTCTTTGCTTTTCCCCATGCCCAGTTCGAAAGGCTCGTCCATATTCACATTGATGTATCCGGAATCGGAATTGTCCAACAGGACATCAAGCAGATTTCTAGCCAGCTCAAAGCTTTTTTCATCCCTGGGATCAACAGTCAGGGAAAAACACTGTTTCTGTCTCATCTGGTAGCCTGGTCCCGGGAGAATGCCCAAAAGGTGTTGAGTTTTGCGAAAAACGGCGGTACTGTGGCGCTGGATGCGACTACAGGCCGAAAGATGCCGGATGCGGCGCTGTACTGTCCCTGGCCCGGCGGGCTGGCAGAGGCCATCGGAATGACCGCCTCCGACCTGGAGACGGATTACAGAGGGTACGAACTTTCTCTGTTTGGAGAGGATGCGGGCAGATGGCTTCTTACCCGGATTGTTCCTGTTTTTTCGCCGGAATCCCCCTGGTCCGCCTGGGACGGCATCTGCTTTAAGAAGGACGGAGCTCCCTGCGTATGGGAGCGGCCTTTCGGAGCCGGGAAATTTGTGCTGGTAAACGGTATGCTGGGGCCTTCTGTTCTTCATGAGACGGAAAATCAGACCGGGGTTAAATATATTCTGAAAACTCTGACGGAGCGATCTCTTCTGCCGGTTCGTCCTGCAGCCTTTGAACATGGGGCTTATGCAATGCCCACGATCTGTGAAAAGGGCAGCCTGACAGCGATTCTCTCCAATCCGAGGACCTGGAGACAGGGAAAAGGGCTGCACGTGATTGCTCCGGCAGGAGAATACACTGACCTGTGGACCGGAGAGACCGTGCAGGTACCTGCTACAGGCCGGATTTGCCTTCCGGCAGAGGATGGAATTGTTCTTCTCTGGAAACCGTAGGGAAAGAGACGAAAAACAGTTGCCTGCGAATGTGCTGTTTTGGAAGGGGATTTCTCAGGAAAAACAATTGTTCCTTTCTGTACTTCTCACAGCAGCGGTATTGGCTCCAGCGCAGATCATCTGCGCACCTTATGCCCGGATTCGGTATATTGGATGGAAGGGAAACGGTTTGAGGCGGAGACTGAAAAGGAAGCGTTGGAGGAATGGCTGGACGATATGGATATTTAGCAGCTTGAGTATTTGAATAAAGGAATGGATTGCCGGGAATCAGCAAATCATATTTGGAAAGGCCAATTTGTCTTGTACAGATTGGTCTTTTCACTATCCAGATTTTCTTGCCGCTTGATGTTTGGTCTATGCCCCATTATAGGAGCTCTTTAATTGCTGAAACATTCATGCAGTATTATATAAAATGACAGATTCGGTCATTTTATGTTGACAAATGATCGAATCAATTGTATCCTGTATTTAAAGGGGACTTTGAAGGATCATTGTGAGAGGCAGGAAGCAATTACAAAAACAGGAAAACGAAGGGCAGACAGGGAAGGGAGGGACCTATGGCAGTTAAAATTCGAACACCGTACTTTGAAATTGGGACCAAAAATTACATTTATGGCGATCAGGTTCTGGAATATGCCAGGGCCGCGGATGCAGCGGCGGAAAAGTATGATATCGACGTGCTTTTTATTACACCCTGCACGGAAATCCGCAGGGTGGCGGAAAACACAAAACGTCTGATCATATTGGCGCCTTACATGGATACACTGAGGCCGGGCAGAGGTATGGCGGATATTTTGCCAGAGGGGCTGAAGGCGGCGGGCGCGCAGGGGGTGGTGATTAACCATTGTGAAAAGCCCATGAGTCTGCCGCAGATGAAGGCTACTATTGAAAGAGCCAGAGAGCTGGACTTTATTGTATTTGCCTGTGCAGACACACTGGAGGAGGCCAAGGCTGTGGCCCAGCTTCATCCGGATATTATTAATCCGGAGCCCACGGAGGTGATCGGCGGCGGAAACGGTGTCAGTCCCATGAGCTATGTGAAGGAATCCATCCGTGTGATCAAGGAAATATACCCGGATATCATGGTGGAGCAGGCGGCAGGCATTACAAACGGACAGCAGGTTTACGATTTTATCATGGCCGGCTCAGAGGCGGCAGGAGCAGCGTCCGGCATTATGAACGCCCGGGATCCCATTGCCATGATTGATGAAATGATCGCGGCTGTCAGACGGGCTGCCGATGATCTTGCGAAACAGAGGAGTTGAGGAGGTACGCTATGGTTTACAGAGAAGCTTTTACAGTACAGACCACTGACCGCGGTGTCAGTTTTCATGATGTGACGGAGCATGTGCGGAAAATTGTATCTGCGTCTCAGGTTCGGGACGGTATCGCGGTGGTAGGCTCCCAATATACCACCTGTGCCGTCATCACGCAGGAATGTGCCTTTGACATGTCAATGACAGGGCTGGAAACACTGCAGCAGGATCTGGTCAATGTGTTTGAAAAATGGATTCCCACCTGCCGATATGAGGGAATGTATCTTTATCCCGGGGATAAGGCGCTGGCTCATGCCCGGGAGCAGGGGGAGGATGCCTTTTCCTGCTATAACGCAGATGCTTATCTGAGGTCTTCCATTATCGGCAGGAGCGAAACGATTATACTGGAGAACGGGGAGATGGATCTGGGGGACTTTGGCCGTATTCATTTTATCGACTGGGACCAGACCGGATCTCATGAGAGAACGATTCAGGTGACGATTATCGGAGAATAGGAGCATCCTTTTTGAAGGAGCTGACACGGAGGTGTAATTGTGAATCAGGCGAAAGTAGGGTTATTGCCCTTTTATCTGGAGCTGTATGATGAGACGGTGCCGGAAATCCGTCCGGACATTGACGCGTTTCACGAAAAGGCTGCCGGGAAGCTGAGAGAAGCAGGACTGGAGGTAGTGGACGCGCCTGTGTGCCGGCTGGAGAAGGAATTTCTGGCGGCAGTAAAAATGTTTGAGGACAGGGAGGTGGATGCGGTGGTGACGCTGCATCTGGCCTATTCCCCGTCTCTGGAATCACAAGAAGCGCTTAAGAGGCTTCAGGTTCCGATATTGGTGCTGGACACCACGCCGGATTATGTCTATGACCAGACCACCGACGCCGGGAAGCTGATGCTCAATCACGGTATTCATGGAGTACAGGACATGTGCAATTTACTGGTGAGGAACCATAAGCTGTTTCGGGTGTTCGCCGGGCATATGGAGCATTCGGATGTGATGGCGCGTCTGGCGGAAGCGGCCAGGGCAGCCGGAATAGTCCGTCTGTTCTGCCGGTCCAGGGTGGGGCTTATAGGGGAGCCCTTTCACGGTATGGGGGATTTTCAGGTTGACTTTGGGGAGCTGGAGCGCAGATTCGGCATTGAAACCGTTCGCTACGACTTTACGGAGGGGGAGCGGAGAATCAAGGCCGTGACGGAACAGGAGATTCAGGAAGAGTACCAGGAGGATCAGGCGTTTTTTGAGATACGGCCCCAGCTTACCAGGCAGGTATATGACCGCAGCCAAAGAACCGGTCTGGCGGTCCGCAGATGGCTGGAGGAAAAACAGCTGACGGCGTTTACCGTGAACTTTCTGGCCACTGCAGGAAGCAATCCCGGCCTGCCGGTTATGCCTTTTACGGAATGCAGCAAGGCCATGATGCGGGGAATCGGTTATGCCGGTGAGGGAGATGTGTTGACGGCGGCTTTTACAGGCGCGCTGCTGCAGGGATTTTCTGATGTGACCTTTACGGAAATGTTCTGTCCTGACTGGAGGAGCGGAAGCGCATTTTTAAGCCATATGGGTGAGTTCAATTACCGGGTCGCCGTAGGAAAGCCGATTTTACAGGAGAAGCCCTTTCCGTTTACCGATGCGGAAAATCCTTCCGTGGCATACAGAACCATGAAACCGGGACGGGCGGTGTTTGTAAATCTTGCTCCTTTGGGCGGAGGGGAATCCCTGCTGACAGCCGCTGCCGGTGAAATGCTTTCAATAGCAGGTGAAAACAGCATGGAGGAGGCGGTGAACGGCTGGTTTCGTCCGGATGTGCCCCTGGAGCGTTTTCTGGAGCTGTTCAGCCAGACCGGCGGCACCCACCACAGTGTTCTGATTTATGGCGGGAGCCTGGAGTGTATGGAATATCTGGCTGATTTCCTGGGCATAGAGAAAAGGCTTCTGGTACCATAGGCTGCCCTGCTTAGACGGGGAGGGCTCAGCCGGATATATGGAAAATCCGGGCGGCGTTGTCATAAAAGATTTTTTGGATATCACTGTGGGACAGCTGTAGTCTGTGGGCAGCCCGCCTGCAGGCTGCAATTTCCTCATAGATGAAAAAGGTGATTTTTTCCGCCTCGGGATAAGGGATTTCCCGCATATGAGGGTCAGTGGACACATCGCCCAGAGAACCGGCAGGAATCTCATTGATGTAAAAGCCGTTTTCCACAACTCTGCGGGCTTTCATGCGGAAGATCGGGAAATCGGAGCCGTATATGAAGCGTTCCGGGCCAAAATATGAGAGAACCTTTTCCATTACGTAGGCATTGGTATTTGCGGTGAAATCCCATACGGTCTTTTCCGTATGCCTGAGATATTCCAGGGCGTCCCCCAGATCTTCGTCCGCATAAGCGCGTCCCAGGTGGGCCACCAAAAGCTGCAGGCCCGGATAATTTTGCTCGATCTCCAGAAGCTGCACATAATTTAGGGGGTCGGCAAGCCGTCTTGGGCGGGCGATGTGGAGCTGAACCACCCAGCCGTGTTTGTCCGCCAGGGCCAGCTGCTCCTTGGGGAGGAAGTCATAGATTCTGATTTCGTTGGCGGGAATGTAGGAAGGCGCGTATTCCAGGTAGACCTTCAGTCCGCAGAAGCCGCCTTCCGCCACATTTTGTTCGATCTGCTCCAGAGGCTCCTCAGGCCGGGACAGGTAGAGAGCCGGAAGCCGGTAACGTTTGGCGCAGTCCGCCACATATCGATTGGACTGCAGGGTATCCAGGGACGGGCTCACGTGGGAATACAGAACGGGATATACCTTTTTCCCGGGAAAAAGCTCCAGGTTGGTCTGAAACAGATCTTCAACGGAGTTATCCCGGGCCACCATCTGGGGCCATAGGCAGGAGCGTCCGGCGGCCTCCCCGGACATAAAGCGGTGAAGCCAGATGTGGGTATGGCAGTCAATGATGCTTTCGGGAAGAAAATCCTTTATAAATTCATGGTAGAAATGGCAGTCGTGGGGTGTTTTGGATAGAAGAGCCATGATATTTCCTCTCTTTCGGTTACTGTGGATGATTCCTGACTGTTTTTGCATACCCATTATAAGACTGAAACGTTCGATAGTCAATATAGAATGAATGAATCGATCAGAACTATGTACAGAACGAGGAATTGATGGTATGATCATAAAATGAAGAGGCTACTATAATTATACGGAAGGAACAAAGGAAATGGACAGTAATCGTGATGAGGTTTTGCTGAACAGACTGAAGTTGAAGGGGAGGCTGGAGCTTGGCGAGGCTATGACGCTCCTGCAGATTTCCGAATCAACAGCCCGGAGGCTGTTTTCCCGGCTGGAGGAGGAGGGGGAGGCGATCCGCGTCCACGGCGGTATCCGGCTTCCTGTAAAAAATCCGTCGGAGTATTCCTTTGAGCAGGTGGTAAAGACCTACATAGAGGAAAAGGACGCCATAGGCTCAAAGGCCTGCGATCTGCTGAAGGAAGGTGATGTGCTGTTTTGCGATACAGGGACTACGGTACTGTGCTTTTGCGTGGAGCTGGCCAGAAGAATTAAGGAAAAGCCCTTTGATATAAGGGTGTACACGAATTCCCTGGCAAATTTTGAGGTGCTGGCATCCGCTGTGCCCATTACCCTGATCGGAGGGGAATATCGGGCTCACCGAAAGGATTTTGCCGGGTATCTGACAGAGCTTGTTATCGGAAAGCTGCATTTTACCAAATGCTTTTTGGGAACGGACAGCTGTGACATGAAGAGATATTTTGCAACCACAGATTTTGACACGGCCAGGATGGATGAGATCGCCATAGGAAATTCCGACGAGACCATTATCCTGTGTGATTCCTCCAAGTTCTCGGCCAGCGCCCACGTGGGCTTTGCCTCCTTTGCGGATATTGACAGGCTCATTACTGACAGCGGTCTGCCCTTGCAGAAAAGGGAGGCTTTGGAGCGTCTTGGGCTGAAGCTGCTTGTGGCGGAGGTTTAAGAAAAAGGAGTGTTGTATTAACAAAGAGGTATAAATATGGGAAAAAAAGGAGATATTGGCGAACTGAAAAGAATATGGGACGAAATAAAGGAGCCGGAGAGCCGGTTTCGCCCCCACCCCCTTTGGTCGTGGAATGACGGGCTGGAGGCGCAGCTGTGCAGGGAAGAGATCGATGAAATGGCAAAGGCCGGAATCGGAGGCTTTTTCATGCATGCCCGGACAGGACTCTCCACAAAATATTTGTCGGAGAAATGGATGGAAGTCACACAGGACTGTATCAGATATGCCAGTGAAAAGGGCCTGGTTCCCTGGGGATATGATGAGGACGGCTGGCCGTCGGGCTTCGCAGGCGGACAGGTCCAGAAGGAATATCCGGAAACGGTGATCACCTGGCTGGAATGCCGGCCCGGGGAAGAGGTATCGGAGCAGGATGAGATCCTGCTCCGTTTCCGTCTGGGGGAGGACGGAGCTTATGAGGATGTGGAAGCAGGTCCTTCCTTCGCCATTGTGGTACGCTCTAACCCCGGGTATGTGGATCTGCTGAACCCCGAGACCACAAAAGCCTTTATCCGCCTGACGCATCAGAAGTATAAGGAGAGTCTGTCCGGGGAGGCATGGGGGAAGCTGGGAGGCTTTTTCACGGACGAGCCTCAGGTTAAGCGGGAGAATATCCCCTGGTCTGTAATTCTGGAAAAGGAGTTTGAGGCGGCCTTCGGTTATTCGGTGAGAGAAAGGCTTCCGGCGCTCTTTTTTGATGTGAAGGACGCAGAGGCGGTGAGGTATGATTTTTACAGCCTGGTGAGCCGGCTTTTTGTGCAAAATTACACAGGGCAGCTGTACGGATGGTGCAGAGAAAACGGACTGGGGTTTACGGGACATTTTTTGAATGAGGATTCCCTGTTTTCCCAGATGCATGGCTCTGCGGGGGTTATGCCCCACTATGAATATATGTCCGTGCCGGGGATGGACTGGCTGGGGAGAAAGATAGGAAGTCCGCTGATTCCCAGGCAGGTCAGCTCGGCGGCGGCTCAGACGGGTAAAAAGCAGGCGGCGGCGGAAACCTTTGCCTTATGCGGATGGAATGTAGGATTTGAGGAGCTGAAGTGGATAGCCCACTGGCAGATGGTAAACGGGGTAACATTGATCTGCCAGCACCTGGAGGGCTATACTCTGCGCGGCAGCCGAAAGAGGGACTATCCGCCTTCCCTGTTTTATCAGCAGCCTTACTGGGAGCAGTACAGGAAGCTGAATGATTATTTTGGCAGAATCGGTCAGCTTTTTGCCGGGACAAGGGAGATCGTGGACATTTGCATCCTTCATCCCATCCGTTCCGCCTGGACTGCCTTTTCGGAACGGGACAGCCGGCGCACTTTTGCTCTGGACGAATCTCTGGAGGCTGTGAGTCTGGAGCTTTCCGGTCTGCATCTGCCTTATCATTATGTGGATGAAGGCATGCTGGCACGGCTGGGGCTGGTCACGGAACAGGGAATGCTGCAGGTGGGGGAGTGCAGGTACAGGGCGGTGGTGCTGCCTCTGCTGTACTCCATGGACACACGCACCCTGGAGCTTTTGGAGGAGTTTGCCCGGGCAGGGGGAAGGGTTTACAGCAAAGCTTCAAGGCTGCCCTGGCTGTTAGAGGGAAGACAGGCTCCGGAGCTTCCAAAGAGGCTGGAACCTTTGGTGCTTTCAGGCGACGGAGATGTTATTCTAGCGGAGATGAGTGAATATAGTCCCTGTGATATCAGGATTTTGGACGAATCGGGCAGGGAGGCCCGGGATATCCATGTGATGTGCCGGGAGGGCCGGAGCGGAAGGATCTATTTTCTGGCGAATCTGGACAGGGACACGGACAGGGTATTGAAAATAAAGATGAAAGGAAGGGATCCGGTTTGCCGGTGGGACCTTTGGGAATATAAAAAGCATGGGATAGAGAGCCTCCGGGAAGGGAGCAGAAGCGTCTTTTGGCTGAAGCTGCATGGGGCGGAAGCGGCGGTGCTTGTCTGCGAAAGCAAAAGAGAGGTGATAGTGCCTGACCGGCGTCTTAAGGTACAGAGCATGGACTGGAATTCCATTACCCTGGACCGTGCCCGATATCGGGTGGACGAAGGAGAGTGGAAGCCGGAGAAGGCTGTGATCAGGATCATGAAGGAGCTTCTGGAGCAGAGACGGGACGCATGGGTGGAGCTGAGGTTTCACTGTGATATCCGTTTCAGTCCCGGCCCGGAAGCGCCGGTGTGGCTTGTGCTGGAGTCGCCGGAGCAGTACGAGATAGAGATCAATGGAGAAGGGCTTTGCTTTGAGGATGAAGGCTTCTGGAGGGATTCCTCCTTCCGAAGGGCCCGGGTGGACGGGTATCTTCGCAGGGGCGGAAATGAAATTCGGTTAAGAACCCGGTTTCGGCAGGAGCAAAGGGTCTATGACGCCCTGTTTGGAGAAGGGGTCATGGAGACGGAGTTAAATAAGCTTACTTATGGCACGGAGCTGGAGAGCATATATCTGTGCGGCGGGTTCGGTGTATACGATGAAGCGCCCTGCCGGGAAATCCAGCGGAATGCCTACGTGACGGAGGGAAAATTTTATCTGGGAGAATTGCCCGGGGAATTGGCGAAGGGGGATTTTTCCAGGCAGGGCCTGCAGTTCTATGCGGGAAAGCTGGAATTGCTGCAGGAGTACGAGATTCCGGAGAAGGGAGACAAGCTTTATATTCTGGAATTGGACAGAAAACCGGACTGTGCAGTGATGACCATTCTGGTAAACGGGCAGGAGGTGCGGACCTTTGCCGGAGGCAGCCTTGAGACGGATATCACGGAGTATCTTCAGGAGGGCACAAACAGAATCGTGTACCGTTTTGGGGGAACTAACAGAAATCTTCTGGGGCCGCACCATTTTGCGGGCGGAGAATCCTATTCCGTGGGGCCGGATACCTTCGGGGATACAGGGGGCTGGACGGAGCCGGAATATCTCCGGGGGAAAGGGATCTGGACGGATTCCTGGTGCTTTGTGAAATTCGGCTTTTAGGTAACTACAGCCAACCCTTATACTCTACCATGTCGGGGCGTTTTTCGGTGGAGCCGGAGAGCATTTGCCTGCGGAAGTCCGAGGGCGTCTGACACATCATCTCACTGAAGTGGCGGTTAAAGTTGCTCAGGGTGCGGAAGCCTGACATTTCGGACACGGTGAGGATGGACAGGTTTGTGCTGTGCAGCAGGTTGCAGGCGTTCATGATGCGGACGCCTGCAATGTAATCTATAGGGTTTGTATCCATGATATTCTGGAAAACACGCCGGAAATGGACGGTGCTCAGGTGGCACAGGGAGGCCAGCTCGTCCACGGAAATTTTATTCATGTAGTTTTCTTCAATATAGTCTAAGGCCGGCGCAATGCTCAGGGTACTTGAGCTTGCGGATCCCGGGCCGGCTTCCGGAGAAGGTTCTTCCGGAGGGGCAGAGCATAGCTCTGCCCCTTTTTCCATGGAGCGGCTGATTTCCATATACAGACAGAACAGGTAGGATTTTGCCACATCCAGATCGGGCTTGGCCAGGGACAATTCCTCGATCAATACCTGAAATAAAAAAGAAGACCGGGGGGAAGCGCCGGCGGGGATCCGATAGCTGCTTACATCGCTCCGGGACCTGGGGACAAAGCTGGTAAAGGAAGGCTTATCCCGAAAGAGAATTCTGGGATTAAAAAAAAGATAAGACCAGCCGCTGGGAGTACCGGGCATGGCGTAGGTGGTGTGGGGCACATTGGGAGGAATAAAGAAAATATCCCCTGCCCCATAGGGAACGGTCCGGTCATTGATAAAGGCCAGTTCGCCGCTGTTGTCATGGCATATTCCCAGCTCCCAGCAATTATGAAAGTGAAGGTAATTGCTGGGAACATCAGAAATAATCCACTTTTCCCCCGTGAGCAGCAGTACGGGAAAGGAGAAGGGGAGATAATAGTTCCTGTTTTCGATCATGTCTTTTCTGAAAGTATACAATGCATTTCACCTCTCAATAATCCACAAAGAGAACAAGAATAGTTTAGCACATAATTGAAAATATTACTACTGAATTATGCCGTCACAGGATTCTGCCTGTGAAATTGATGCTTAAACTCTGATATCATCCGCTGAAAATGGTAATAACTGACAGAAATCATTGCTCTGAGACTCGAAAAAGATAGAATACGCACAGAAATGAACCCAAAAGAGGGAGAAAGAAACAGTGGCTTATATGATAATTAAATTGTTCAAGCTGTCCGGGAGGGGCGGAGTGAAAAGGGAGACAAAGCCGCCGTTATAGCGGGGAGAGGAGTAGGCATGGCAGGGAAAATACGCTTTGGGATTTTCGGATGCTCCCGGGGGAGCGGGCTGATCACCTGTATTTACGGGTCGGGAGCGGAAATCGTTGCGCTGTGCGATTACCGGCCTTCTGCAAAGGAGTATGTGTACAGCAATTATCCCAGTGTAAAAGACGTGAAGTTTTTTGACAATTTTGATGAGTTTATTCAGGAGGACATGGATGCGGTACTGATTGCAAACTATTTCTGCGAGCATGCGGAATATGCCGTCAGGGCTCTGAGGGCCGGCAAAAACGTGCTGTCGGAAACGCTCAGCAACATTACGCTTGCGGAGGGAGTCATGCTTTGCCGGGCGGTGGAGGAGACGGGAAAGACCTACGCGCTTCTGGAAAACTATCCCTACTTTAAGGGAAATCTGGAGCTGGAGAAAATTTATAAGGAAGGCACTCTGGGCAAGGTGGTTTACGCTGAAGGATCCTATGTGCATCCTATGGATGCGGCGGAACAGAACAGTCTGGCGCCGGGACTGCGCCACTGGAGGAACTGGACTCCCCGCAGCTATTATCTGACGCACGCGCTCTGCCCGGTGATGCAGATGACGGACACGCTGCCGGTGAGAGTTACCGCTATGGCATCCTTTGCGCCGGAGCTTTCGAAGGGAACGGCTTTGCGATCCGGTGATGCGGCGGTCATCGTAATGTGCCAGACCGATAACGATGCGGTGCTGCGGGTCACCGGCTGGGCCAACTACGCGCCCCATGGCAATGAATACCGCCTCTACTGTACGAAGGGCGGCGCGGAGGTGAACCGCTACAACGGTAATATTCACATTTCCTATAAACAGCATTCCCGTCCGGAGGGGGAGGAGCGCTGTGACATAGAGTATACCCCGGAATGGCCCGTGAAGGAGCTTGGGGAGCTTGCCGACAAGGAAGGCCATGACGGCGGAGATTTCTGGGTGATCTATGACTTTGTCAAGGCGCTGGAGGAGGGCAGGAAGCCCTATTGGGATGTGTACCGGGCCACCCGTGCGGCGTCCGTGGCGATCCTGGCCTGGAGGAGCGTGCTGAACGGCGGTCAGCCTATGGATATTCCGGACTTTCGGCGGGAGGAGGATCGGAGGAAATATGAATTTGACAATATTTCCCCTTATCCGGATGAGAACTACAGGGTAAATATTCCCTGCTCCTCCAGGCCTTACGCTCCCACGGAGGAGGATCTTGCGGCATTGAAGGAAAGGTTTGGCCAGGAGGCGGACCTTCCCATGAAATAGAAGATCCTTGAGACAGGAGAAAGGCGGGGATGCCCATGGAGAGCAAAACACAGAGCCAGCAAAAAGAGGCTGTAGTCATGGAGGGAGAGGCCTGGAGCAAGCTCCGCTTTGGCGGAATTGAAGAAGGCAGTCTCATCCTGTGTGACAGGAGCTGTCCGGATGCGCCGGATACCCTCCGCTACCGTGAGGGCAATGACTTCGAAGTGGATTATCAGAAGGGAAGGATCCGCCGTCTGCCGGGGAGTACAATTCCCGATTTCAGGGAAAACAGCTCTTTCGGGGCAGAGCCCCGCTCGGTGAACCTGGAGAAAATAGCGGATTTCGGTCCCTGGCACTGTCAGAAATATACCGTGTATGCCTTTTATGTATTTGATCCATCCGGAAATGAGACCTACGGGGACGTTATCAGAAGGATCAGCCGGGACGGTCCTGTGGCACTGCCCCTGGGGCTGGCCGCAGGAATACGAAAGAAGAAGCCCCTGATCTACGGTGTAATCGGCGACAGCATCAGCACGGGCTGTGAGGCATCGGAGGGAAATGACTATTTTTCACTGTTTGCAGACTATATGAAAGCGCTTGGGGCCGCGGAGGTAAAAATCTATAACACTGCGGTGGGCGGCACTACCTCACAGGATGCGGCGGCAGCAGTGGAAAGGCTTTATGGAGAGCAGGCCGTGCAGCCTGATTTGATCACTGTGGGCTATGGCATGAATGATATGTGTTCCCTGGGGAATGATCCGGGAACAGACCCGGAGGAGTATATTTCCCGGATCAGGCAGGCGCTGGAGCGGATCAGAAGCCTTGCGGTCAATGACCCGGAGGTGATATTAATTACCTCCATGCCGGCAAATCCTATCTGGAATTACACCAGCGGAGGGTCCACGGCCCTTGCGGAGGCGCTGCGCAGATTTGCAGTACAGGAAAGACTGCCCCTGGCGGATGTCAACAGGCTTTTCCACAGCGAACTGGAGCACGGAAAACAATATCAGGAACTGATTATTTCCCTGATCAACCATCCCGGCGACTATGGGCATCATTTGTACTTTCTGATGCTTAAGGAGCTTTTGGACCGGGCGGTTTGGTCGGACCTTAATCAAAAACATATTTACAAGGAGGAGAAAGAATGAAAGCGAAAAAGCTGACAGCAATGATTTTGACAGGATGCCTTGCCTTATCCATGCTGGCGGGCTGCGGAAACGGAGCGGATGACGCTCCCGGAAGCCAGAGCGGAGGAGATTCCCGCCAGGGAGAGCAGGGAAGCAGCACTGAGGGAACCGGACAGGAAACTCCCCGGCCGGAAACCGCGGGAGTGACATTTCCCCTGGAGGAACCCTATGAGATAGATGTTTTTGTCTGCTCCGGCGATGCCTCCTATAATTTTGAGGATACGGTCATTTTCAAGCATATGGAAGAGATGACAAATGTGAAGATGAACGTTACAAACGTAGGGCTTTCGGAATTGCTGGAAAAGAGGAATTCCCTGCTTCAGACAGGAGATTATCCGGATGTATTTATCAAATCCAGCTTTAATACCGGGGATCTTTATGAATACGGAAGTGAGGAGATCCTGATTCCGCTGGAGGATCTTATGGCTCAGTATGCGCCCAATTACTGCGCCCTTATGGATGAGAGGGATGCCTGGGCGGTGACCACCTCGGCAGACGGACACACCTACGGCTTCAGCGAGGTAAATGTTCTTAATATTAATTCCTGCTATATGTTTATCAATGAGCAGTGGCTGAAAAACCTGGGACTGGACATGCCTACAGACCGGGAATCCTTCTATGAAGTGTTGAAGGCCTTTAAGGAACAGGATGCGGACGGCGACGGAGATCCGAACAACGAAATTCCCTGGATTGCCCCCAGTGATCTGAGAATGCTTGAAAATATTTTTCAATACATGGGCGTCAACTATTCCAGCTCATGGGATACCATGGCTCTGTCCGGCGACATGAACAGCATTGAATTTTATCCTGCTACGGAAGAGTACAAGGAAATACTGGCATATTTGAAGAAGCTGTATGACGAGGGGCTTTTGTACAAGGATTCCTGGATTACCACCTGCGACCAGCAGCGTGCCATGGCACAGACCGGCACATCCATCGGTGTCTTTGCAGAATGGGCGCCCGTCCTGACCATGGGCTATGAAAAAGGTGTAAACGAGAAGGTTCTGGAATATACGTTGATGCCTGCCTGGGAGGGCGGCGGCTTCTGCTCGGCCATCGGCATTAATCCCAGCGCATTTTCCATCACAGACAAGTGCGAGAGGCCGGAGGTCATGGTTGCATGGGTGGACTATCTCTACAGCCAGGAGGGAGCCATGATCGCAGGATACGGCTATGAAGGCAAGCATTATGAGGTCATCGACGGCCATGTGAAGGCTTTCACGGAATCTGAGGATTACGGACAGAATATGTCTCATGTGAGCATCAATATGGGCGGCGGCAGCGTATCTCCTGTGAATGCGGCGGGAATCCTTCCGGCATATGTGGATCCGGAGGAGGATGCGGCGTCCTACAAATTCAATATGGATAAGGAAAAGGCCATGCAGCAGTATTTTGCCCCCTGGCCCACCCTGATCATGACGGAAGAGGAGACGGAGCAAAACGGCACTATCAGCGCAGATGTGGAGGCGTACAGCAGATCCTATCGAGCGGATGTGATCACGGGCGTCAAGGACCTGGACGCTACCTGGGACGAATATATTTCCACTCTGGAGGGAATGAAGGTACGCGATATGGAGGCGAACTATAACGCCGCCTATGACAGATATAAAGCGCTTCAGTAAAGGAATCTTGACCGGACCTTGGTATCCTTAAAGGATACCAGGGTCATCAGATGGAGGGGTTTGCTTTGGGAAAAACTGCGGTATCAAAAAGGAAGCAGCCTGAGGGGCGGAAAAAGAGCTTTTGGGAGAGACTGAAGTATGACATGAGAAGGAACTGGCCTTTGTGTGTCATGTTTCTGCCGGTTCTGATCTACTATATTATTTTCAGCTATACACCAATGTACGGAATTCTTCTGGCCTTTAAGGATTACAAGGTCAAGAAAGGTATTTTGGGCAGCCCTTGGGTGGGCTTTGAGCATTTTGAACGTTTCTTTTCCGGGTATAATTTCTGGGGACTGATGAAAAATACCCTGGGAATTTCCGTATACAGCCTGGCTGTGGGCTTTCCGATTGCGATCATTTTTGCCATTATGCTGCATTATCTGACAATGAACAAATTGAAGAAAACGGTGCAGATGGTGTCCTATGCGCCCTACTTTATTTCCACGGTTGTGATCTGCGGCATGCTGAGCATTTTTATGGATCCTGTAAACGGCGTTTTTAACACGGTGCGCAATTTGCTGGGGATGGAATCCGTGGGATTTTTAGGAGTCCCTGGATGGTTTAAATCGATTTATGTGTGGAGCGGAGTCTGGCAGGGAATGGGCTGGAGCGCCATTATTTATATTTCTTCGCTGGCGGGTGTGGACTATGAAATGCATGAGGCAGCCATTATAGACGGCGCCACCAAGCTGCAGAGGATCCGCCATATCGATCTTCCAACCATACAGCCCACCATTATCATGCTGTTGATCATGAACCTGGGCAATCTGATGAGCGTGGGCTTTGAGAAGGTTTATCTGTTGCAGAATGATTTGAATTTTGCCACATCGGACATTATTTCAACATATGTTTACCGGGTAGGCCTGGTGAACAGTGATTTTGGCTATTCCACGGCGGTGGGGTTATTTAATACCCTGATCAATCTGCTCATTCTTGTCACTGCGAATACGGTAGCCAGAAAGGCCACGGGTGAAAGCTTATGGTAAAGAGAAAAAAACATAGGATCCTGAGCAATTCTCCCTCGGACAGGTTATTTGATATTTTCAATATTGCAGTTATGATCGTCCTGCTGTTTATCTTTGTGTGGCCGCTGTGGTTTGTGGTGATCGCCTCCTTCAGCGACCCCTACGCGGTGTGGGCGGGGAAGGTTCTGCTCTGGCCGGTGGATTTTACGCTGAAGGGATACCAGGAGCTGGTGAAATACAGGGCCATATGGATCGGGTACAGGAATACGATTTTTTACACGGTGGCAGGGACTCTGATCAATATGATAATGACAGTTCTCTGCGCCTATCCTCTTTCCAGAAAGGACTGGATGCTTCGGAACTTCTTTATGAAGATGTGTTTGATCACCATGTATTTTAACGGCGGGCTGATACCCACCTACCTGGTGCTCCGCCGGCTTCATATGATAAATACCGTCTGGGCCATGATGATTCCCTGCGCCCTGGCGTTCAGCAATGTGCTGATCGTGAGAAGCTATTTTATAAACAGTATTCCGGGAGAATTATTTGAAGCCGCCAACATGGACGGAGCGGGCCCCTTTCAGTATCTGTTTAAGGTGGTGATTCCCCTGTCCAAGCCGGTGATGGCGGTGGTGTGCCTGTACTATGCGGTGGCCCACTGGAACGACTATTATACGGCGCTGATTTATATCAGCAACCGAGAGCTGGTGCCGCTGCAGACGGTGCTGAGAGAGGTGCTGATGTCCGCTGCCAGCATTGCCGAATCCATGCACAATGCCAGCGAATCCGCGGCCATGCTGATGCAGCAGAAGCAGGAGCTGGCCCAGAGCCTGAAATATACCTCGATTATTGCGGGGATCGTGCCCATGATGATCGCCTACCCCTTTGTCCAGAAATACTTCGTCAAGGGCGTTATGGTGGGAGCCATCAAGGGATAAGCAGACTGGAGGAAAAAAGATGCTGTATCTGTTGGACAGCGGAAGTCCCGGGGACGTCCGCTATTGCAAAGAATATTATCCCCTGGCGGGGGTGACCACGAATCCTTCCATTATTGCGAAGGAGATGCGTGCCGGAGAGAAAAGAGGGTTTTGGCAGCTGCTGGAGGAGATCCGCGGCATTATCGGCCCAAAGAAGATGCTCCATGTTCAGTCCGTGCAGAAGCAGGCGGAGGGAATTGTGGAGGAGGCCAGGCTTTTGGAGAGCCGGATCGGCGGGGCCCTGTATGTAAAGATCCCTGTGGGCGCGGAGGGACTGAAGGCGGCCATGAAGCTTAAGGGCCTGGGGATCGGAGTGACCATGACCGCAGTCTTCACGCCGGCACAGGCGCTGATGGCGGCAGAGGCGGGAGCGGATTTTGTGGCGCCCTACGTAAACCGGCTGGACAATGTGGCCGGCGGCGGATGCGGGGTGGTGGAGGAGATTGTCCGCTACGCCAGGGAGCGGGAGAAGGAGCGGGTTCCGGCGGCCAGGGCACGGGAGAAGGAGCAGGTACCGGCGGAGCGGGCGGCAGCGGCAACGGAACCGGCCGGGGCACCGGCAGCAGCAACACCCCTCATGACTATGTCAGTGTTCCCAACGCCCCGGGCGAGGATCCTTCCCTCACCGGCAATAAAGACGGAGACCAGAATTCCGACTACTTCCGGCAGCAGAACGGTCTGGCCTGGGAGGGAGAACATGTGGACTACAATTCCGTCATAGGAGAGTATACAGACAATGCCTACGAGGGCATTGCCAGAGGACGGTATCCCAGCGGCATGGAGTCAGTAATCCGGGACTATTTTGAGAACCTGAACAAATAAACAGGCAGGAAGCCTGCGGAAAATAAATAAGGAGAACAGGATGGCAGAGTTAGAGTTGTATCAGCAAAAAATCATGGAGTGTGAGCAGGAGATCGGCAAGGGGATCATCGGTCAGAGAGACATTATCCGACAGGTAATGCTGGTGATGCTCTCCGGGGGGAATGTGCTTTTGGAGGGTATGCCGGGATTGGGCAAGACCATGCTGGTACGCACCATCGGCCAGGTGTTCAGCCTTCCTTTCAAGCGAATCCAGTTCACATCGGACCTGATGCCCAGCGATGTGACGGGAACTGATATCATGGTGAAGGAGGAGGGCAGAAGCAGTTTCCGATTCCAGCCGGGCCCCATCTTCGCCAATCTGGTGCTGGCCGATGAGATCAACCGCGCCACACCCAAGACCCAGTCTGCCCTGCTGGAGGCCATGCAGGAGCATACGGTGACGGTGGGTAATGAAAGCCATGGCCTGAAGGACCCGTTTATGGTATTGGCTACCCAGAATCCCATTGAACAGGAGGGAACCTATCCCCTGCCGGAGGCCCAGTTGGATCGTTTTCTGTTCAAAGTGCTGGTGCAATTCCCGAGCAAAGAAGAATTGCGGGGGATCGTAGGACTGACGGAGGGGCAGCAGCCTCCCCGGATCCGCAGTCTGATGGGGGGAGAGGAACTTCTGCAGGTCCGGGAACTGATTGCCCGGATTCCCATTGCAGATGCCGTCATGGATTATCTTCTGGAACTGGTTATGGCCACCCATGAA
>OFFL01000706.1_pt1 | contig 33771 bp, 32 predicted proteins | sample 1521391 | NCBI WGS metagenome assembly OFFL01 (sample SAMEA3504082, study PRJEB24116) | mouse gut metagenome | biome: mouse gut; feature: mouse-associated habitat; material: faeces | place: Denmark | collected 2011
AAATATCTATATAAATTAAATATAAAATTTTAGTAAATTTTGGGGTAAAACACTTGATTAATTTAAAAAATTTCTTTATAATGGTATTTGACGGATTTCGTTTGAAATTTGAAAAAACTATGATTTTTTAAATACACTGGAGGTATTATGAAGAACGATGCAATGTTACAAAACAACATTAAGTTGATTGACAAAGCAACAAAAAAGATTAAGTCTTTTGCTTTTGATTTAATTGACGAGGGTAGTTTTGTAGAGACTGATGTGTTTGCAGCAGGAAAGTCTTTTCTTGACTCGTCTGAAGCTCTTGGTGAGGGTGTAGTTACAGGTTACGCTACTATTGGCAACAAACCTGTACATTTTTTTGCTCAAAACCAAGAAGTTATGAAAGGCAGTTTTAGTGAAGCACACGCAAAAAAGATTTTAAAGGTTATCAGAAAAGCGATACAAAGCGGTACTCCGTTGGTGTCTATTATTGACTCTAATGGTGCAAGAATCGGTGAGGGAGTTGCTATGCTTGAGGCATACAGCGAAGTTATCAATGCAATCAACCTTGCAAAAGAAAATATTCCGCATATCTGCATTATCAAAGGAAACTGTGTAGGAATGATGGCTGCAGTAGCTAATATGGCAGATTTTGTATTTATGGCAGACGGCGGTCTTATGAGTGTTGCATCTCCGCAAGCTATTGCATCTTGCGAAAAAGATTATCCAAAGTTAACTAGTATTCTTGGTTATAAAGCTATTTCCGAAAATAGCGATATGGCACATTTTACTTTTAAAACAACAAAAGAGCTAGCTGAAAAAGTAAAATACATTTTGACTATTTGCGGTGGCGAAGTGGAAGAGAGTGAGGACGATGCAAATCGTGAAACTCCTGCATTGGATAAGACTTATAGTGTAGATACTGCTTTAAAAGCAATATGCGATAATCAAAAATATATTATTGCAAATGAAAACTATGCTAAAGAGGTGGTTACGGCTTACGCTTTGGTAAACAGCATTAGTGTTGGCATAATTGCGTTGAACGGCAACGAAAATAATGGATATATTTCCGCAGACGGCATTGCAAAAACAGATAAGTTTATTGATAAATGCTCAAGCAATGGTATGCCTATTATTACTTTGGTTGATAGTCTTGGTGTTAAACCTAGTCTTAACGACGAAGTGAGCGGACTTGCAAGCAAACTTGCAAGCTTGATGTCAAAAATAGCAAGCTGTACAACTCCTATGATTAGCGTTATTACAGGTAAAGCAATCGGTCTTGCTTATTCGGTATTTGCAAGCAAAGGTATCGGCTTCGATTATACTTTGGCAGGTGTGGACAGCGTTATAAGCCCTGTCAATACTGCAGCAGGTGCAGCTATCGAGTATGCGGAAGAATTGAAAGCCGGCGAAGACAGAGCTAAGCTTGAGGCACGTTATCTTGAAATGGAGCAAAATCCATTTATTAGTGCGAAAGACGGCTTTATAGATAATATTATCGAATTATCTACAATGCGTCCTTACATAGCAAGTGCTTTGATGATGCTTTTGGGTATTTAAGGGGATGGGACAGATGATTAATAATTTACTTTTTTGTGCCGAGAGGACAATCGGCGAAAAGCTGTTAGAGGCGGGTATAGTTGTATTAATCGGTGTTTCAACGGTATTTATAGTTTTGTTTTTGCTAATCGGTGTTGTAAAACTTTTGCAATACGCAAATAAATGGCTTAATAATTGGGACGAAATGATGGCTGTCTACCGTGCAAATAAGGCGGAAAGAAAAGCTATCAAACAATCTTATATTAATGTCAAAGACGAAAAAATCAACGAACTTTATAAACAGTTGGAAAGTAGTGAAATTACTAAATTAGAGTTTAAACAAAAACAAACACAAATCAAACTTGAGTATAAATCCAAGAAACCTGAAATCAAACAAGCAGTTATCGATTTGAAAATAAGTCAAAAGCAAGCAAGACTTCCAGAGCCAAAGGCTACTGCTCAAATAGCAGCTCCAAGTGAGGAAGTTGTAACGGACAGTAAACTTATTGCGATAATCAGTGCGGCGATAGCAGTCGCAACAGAACAAGAACAAGCAGAAAGGAAAGTTACCTTTAAAGTTCGTTCAATCAAACATATAAATTAAGGAGAATGAAATATGCGTAAATTTAATATAAATGTAGATGGCAAAAATTATGTGGTAGAAGTTGAGGAAATCGGCGGTGTTGCAGCAAATACCGTTGTTGCGGCTCCTGTTCAAGCAGCTCCGGCTGCAGCACCAAAAGCAGCTCCTGTAGCAGCAGGTAATGGCGAGCCTTTTAAAGCTCCAATGCCCGGAACAGTACTTGATGTTTGTGTAGCAAGTGGTGCAAGCGTTAAAAAAGGCGATACTATTTTGGTGCTTGAGGCTATGAAAATGGAAAACAATATGACAGCACAAAAAGACGGTGTTGTTACAGTTACAGTTAGTAAGGGTGCGAGTGTAGCAAGTGGCGACACATTATTTACAATCGCATAATTTAGGAGGTTGTAATGTTTAATTTTTCATTGGCACTTGGCGGAAGCGAGGCGAATATATTAGAATCCTTGCAAAATTTGTGGGATAGCACAGGTTTTGCTGGTTTTAATACCGACACATTACTTAATTTGGTAATGATGGCGGTTGCCGGTCTTTTGCTTTTCCTTGCCATTTCAAAGAAATTTGAGCCGAACTTGTTACTTGCAATGGCTTTCGGTATGTTTCTTATAAATATACCGGGTGCATATAACATTTTGTACGGCACTCAAGGTTATGACTTTACTATCAATCTTGCAGAGTTTACCGATAAACAAATTGCATATTTGATTCAACAAGGCGTGATTAATGTTGATATTTTAAAGATTGAGCAATTTGCAGGAAGTCTTGTAGGGGCTGACTTAGATACTATAGTAAACTTAATGAGGGATAATATTGTTTCGGCAAACGGTCTTGTAGGTCATTTTGTAAACGGTGAGTTTGTTGCATATACAGGAACGCTTAACGAGATTATGTCTTCATTGAATATTACTTTATCAGGTAGTCCAACTGTAGGACAACAAACAACAGCAATTTTGCAGAAAATATTTGACGGCTTTACGATACCTAGCTTAGAGGCGGGTGTTCAACAGATAAATGCTTCGGGTATCATTGCTAATATCACTAAAAATCATACAACAGTTGCTGATTTCGGCTTGTTCTATTATTTGTACAAAGGTGTTGATTGGGTACTATTCCCACCGCTTATCTTCCTTGGTATCGGTGCAATGACAGACTTTGGCCCGCTAATTGCAAATCCAAAGAGCTTACTACTTGGTGCAGCAGCACAAATTGGTATATTTGTAACATTTATTTTAGCATCATTGTTCGGCTTTACAGGTGCAGAGGCTGCATCAATCGGTATTATCGGTGGTGCGGACGGCCCAACAGCAATTTATTTAACAAGTAAGTTGGCATCACATTTAATGTCTTCGATAGCAATCGCAGCATATTCGTATATGGCTTTGGTTCCTGTAATTCAACCGCCTATTATGAAAGCTTTGACTACAAAGAAGGAAAGAATGATTGTTATGGAACAACTTCGTCCTGTTTCTAAAAGAGAGAAGATTTTGTTCCCAATAATAGTTACAGGTGTTGTAGGTATTATTCTTCCATCATCAATCCCACTACTAGGTATGTTGATGCTTGGTAACTTAATGAAAGAGTCGGGTGTTGTTCCTCGCTTGGCAGAGACTGCTAAAAACGAGCTTATCAATATTATTACAATATTCTTGGGCATAACAGTAGGCTCGAAAGCTTATGGTAACCAATTCCTAAATTTCGAGACACTAAAAATTATCGTTCTTGGCGTATGTGCATTCGGTATTGCGACAGCCGGTGGTGTATTGGTTGGTAAATTGATGTGCAAATTGTCTAAAGGAAAAATCAACCCACTTATCGGTGCGGCAGGTGTTTCCGCAGTTCCTATGGCGGCACGTGTTGCTCAAGACGTAGGTAAAAAAGAAAATCCAAACAACTATTTGTTGATGCACGCAATGGGACCAAACGTTGCAGGTGTTATCGGCTCTGCTGTTGCTGCAGGTGCATTACTTGCGATTTTCGGCTAATTTAAGGAGGATTAAAAAATGGCTAAAAAAGTACAATTAACAGAAACTATACTTCGTGATGCTCATCAATCTCAAGCGGCTACTCGTATGAGACTTGACGAAATGTTGCCTGTTGCAAGCAAGCTTGACGAGGTAGGTTATTATAGTATAGAGTGTTGGGGCGGTGCAACTTTTGACTCTTGTTTGAGATTTTTGAACGAGGACCCTTGGGAAAGACTTAGAAAACTAAGAAAAGCAATGCCTAAAACAAAACTTCAAATGCTTCTTCGCGGACAAAACATTTTGGGCTATAAGCATTATGCCGATGACGTTGTGGAAGAGTTTGTAAAAAAATCGATTCAAAACGGTATTAACGTTATAAGAATATTCGACGCACTTAACGATACAAGAAATATGAAAGCTTGTATAGATGCTATTCTTAAATACAAAAACGAAGATAAAAGCGGTTTAGGTGTTGTATGTGAGGCAACTTTGTGCTATACAGTAAGTAAAGTTCATACACGTGAATATTTTGTAAACCTTGCAAAAGAGTTGGAAGGAATGGGTGCAGACGTAATCTGCTTGAAAGATATGGCAAACCTATTGTTGCCTTATGAAACTTATGAGCTTGTAAAAGCTTTGAAACAAGCGGTTAAATGTCCTATCCATTTGCATACTCACAACACTTCGGGTACAGGTAACATGATTTATCTTAAGGCTATCGAGGCGGGTGTTGACATTGTTGATACAGCTTTGTCCCCTATGGGTAACGGTACTTCTCAACCTGCAACTGAGCCACTTATTGCTACTTTGCAAGGTACAGAGTATGATACAGGCTTGGATTTGAGCTATGTTACTGAAATTGCAGAACACTTTAAAGGAGTGGCAGAAAGATTGACTAAGGACGGATATTTAAATAAAAAAGCTCTTCAAACAGATGTTAAAGGTCTTATTTATCAAGTACCGGGCGGTATGTTGTCAAACCTTATGAACCAATTAAAAGAGGCTAATGCAATGGATAAGTATGACGAAGTGCTTGCAGAAGTTCCAAAAGTAAGAGCAGACCTTGGATATCCTCCACTAGTTACACCGTCTTCACAAATCGTAGGCTCTCAAGCTGTGCTAAATGTATTGTCGGGCGAAAGATATAAAATGGTAACTAAGGAAGTTAAAGGTATTGTTCGTGGCGAATATGGCAAATTGCCTGTAGAGATTAAACCAGATTTGGTTAAAAAGATTATCGGAGACGAGCCAAGGATAACTTGTCGTCCTGCAGATAATATCAAGCCTGAGCTTGAAAAATATCGTGAGGAAATTAAGGAATATATCGAGCAAGAGGAAGATGTTTTGTCTTATGCTTTGTTCCCTCAAGTTGCTTTGAAGTTCTTTAAATATCGTCAAGCTAACAAAATGAATTTGGATAGCGAAATCGGTGATGTTGCTACAAAAATTCAACCTGTTTAATAAACGTAACAAAAAAGCAAGTTGCTGACAAATGGCAACTTGCTTTTTTAAATAGTTTTAATTTGTATTTTAATGTAATTTTAATTGTATTATTTTTATACAGCTTTATAGCTATATTTCATATTAATTCATATCTAGTATTTTAAATCGATTTTTATAAATAATTTAGTCTAAATAAGCTTATTCAGCATATATACTATTTTAACGTTTTCATTTTACTGTAGTATAGTTTTATTTGGAATAATGTATCAAATCCGATTCTTGTGGCGGCTCTATATCTTCCTTTTCGCAGTAAGTTATAAATGACCTTGGTATTTCGATATATTTATCTACATTAAAACTTATAAAATTAATTCTTCTGTTATATACGGTATCTTTTTCTAAAGGCTCAAGAAGTCCGCTTGTTTCGTTCAATGATTCTCTATAATGAATACATACGGGATTTCTGTTTTTTACTGTTAGTTTGATTTTTGTTTTGTTCGGGTTGAGCCAACTATTTTCTTTTATTATAGTTACCCCTTTTCCGTCATCGCATATATAACTGTTTTCGGTAATTTTGTTAAATAAAAGTTTATCTTTAACAAGCGAATCTTCATAAGTTCTCCAACATTGCTTGCTATAAGTATATTTATAGCTTTTATCGTGTCCTAAATCTACAATTATAAATTTTTTAGGTTGAAGTTTTTTCCAATATATACAAATTGGTTTTCCATTATTTTTTATATAATAAAAGCAAAGTGGTTTTTCCAACATAGTAGTTACTGCACCAATAGCTATTACACTTATTATAGCAGTTAAAATCCATCTTAAATATTTAATATTAGTTGCTTTTTCCGCTAAAGGTGCTACAATAAATACAAAAAAAACAAAAAGTGCTAAAACGGGTATTAATATAAGCAATCTTAACCATATCGGCTTGTAATCTTCGTAATAAGTACCGTAAAAATTTTCTGAATTATCATAACATTCGTCAAGAATATAGTTGATATTTTTTAAACGCTTTGTTTTTTCCTCATTCGTTTCGTTGTTATTCATTTTTTTACATTCCTTTTTAAATATAACTTCGACAATATTGACTTTATCTATTAGTAGCATTATTTTTTGCAAATGATTTTAACTTGTTCTGGCATTTAAAAAAAAAATAATATCAGTCAACATAATGTAAGTATTCATTTTCTTCCGGTGGTTGAATATTATTTTTCTCGCAAAACGCTATAATCGATTTTGGTATTTCTACAAATCTATCTTTGTTGATTTCTATAAAATCAATGCGTCTTACAATATTTCTATTTATAGTATTGTAACTTTTTTCGACCCTATCACTTAAGCGAGGCAAGCGATGTTCTATGCTTAAAGGGATGTCATTTTGCAATTTTAATGTTGTTTCGATATATTTTTTACCATAATCATAATTGTATGAATTTATAAGTTTTATACCGTCTTTTTTGTTTTTGATTACCAAATTGTTTTTTAAATGATTAAAATACAGTTTTCTGTTGCAAAGTAGGTCGACACTTTCATCCCAAATTTTGTGTTTCAAGTAATACTTAAGTTTTACATCTCCAAAGTTTATTATAAGTTCTTTTTTTCTGTTTTTATCCCAATAAATAGTAACTAGCTTGCCCTTATATTTGTAATAAAACATATTGTATTTTTTATGCTTTGTCAGTTGATAAATACCAAGATTCATTCCGCCGACGACCACTATAGGAAATAGTGCCGCAAAAATATTTGAGGATGTGCTGTAAGTAAAAGGTGCAAGAAAGAAAGTAACACCCAAAAAAGCAATGAGAAAAGGTAATCTCCAAATTAGCATTGTTTTTAGGGTAGTATAATTGTCGTAAAATACACCGTAAAAACTGTTTATACTTTTATAAGTACTTTTAATAAAGGCGTCGCAATCAAAATTTTCAATATTTCCGTTACTTGCATTAGCGTGAAATTCATTGTCGTTTTGCATTTGAGTATCTTCATAAATGTTCATATTTATAAAACCATCCTTTAAAATATTATATTTACAATTAATTATATTAATCTTTTATATATTCCTTATATTCGTAAGGTTTAACATAAGCTGTTTTTTGATTTGTATAAGTTACCATCCCCGGTTTGCCGTTGGGGTTGCGTTTGACAAATTTTTTTAGAGTATAGTCAACGGGTACCTTATCGTTTTGATTTCCGTTTGAGTAAAACGCAGCAACTTGTGCGGCAAAGGTAATTACATTATCGGGGGGATTTTCGCCGTCAGTAAATATAACTGTATGCGAGCCATGATAATTTAAGGTGTGCAGCCAAATATCCCCTCCGTTTGCAGTTTTAAAAGTCAATTTGTCATTTTGAAAATTGTTTTTGCCAACCGCAATAAGAAAATTTTCGTACTCATACAAAATAGGGCTGCCTTCTTTTGCCGACTTAGGCATTTTGGTTTTCATTTTTTTAATCGCACCTATCTGAAATAACTCTTGCTCGATTTGATACAAGTCCGCAGATAAATTGCAGTTAGTTAAAGTTTGTTCTACTGTATCGATATATTTCAAATCTTCTTCTGTTTCATCAATTTGTTTAAGTATTACATCAAGCGTTCTTTTGAGCTTGTTATATTTTTTAAAATAATCTTGTGCAATCTTTGACGGAGAGTACTGTGGGTTTAGTTTGATTGTAATTTCGGGCATATCTTCATTGTAGTAGTCCACACATTGTAGATATTCGTCACCTTTCTTAAGCTTGTATAAATTGGAAGTAATAAGTTCGCCGTATTTTTTATACTCGTCCATTTTGTCACATTCATTCAATTTTTCATTTGCTTTTTGCAACTTTTTTTGATTACGATTTTTATATTTTTTTATCGCGTTAAAAAGGTGCTTTGCTTTTTCTCTATGCCTTTCGTCTATGTCTTTTTTAAGGGTTAACGCCTCTATTGCACAAGATAAATTATCGCATTTTTTAAAGGTCAAATTTTGTGAATTGTAGTTTGTTACAAAGTAATCCAAGCTATTTCCATCACTATCCGTACTTATGCAAGGACTATACATGTCGCTGCCAAATATATTAAAAAATTTATTAATATACAAAACAAGTTTGTCTACATTAAGTGGAATTACGTTTTTGTCTATGCCTGCCTTGAAAATAATTTCTTCTGCGGTAATAAAGCTTAAACCGCTTATACCATTACACAAATATTTTGCAAGGTCTCCGCCTTTAAAGTCATTAAGTAATTCGGTAATGCCGCTTTTGTTACTAGGTAGTAACTTAGTTTGTTCGGGCATAGTGTATTTGCATGAGGGTAAAACACATCTTTTTGTTGCTGCGTCAAAAGATACTTGTTTTATTGCATCGGTTATAATAAAATTGCTGTTTAATAATAGTATATTACTATATCTTCCCATCATTTCCGCAATCAAATGCAGTTTTACTATATCTTTCATTTCCGTTTTTGAAATTATTGCAATATCAAATATTCTGTCTTCGCCTAATATATTGATACTTTCTATTATGCCGGAAGTAAGATATTTCCTTAAATGCATACAAAAAGAGGGCGCTGTAATAGGATTTTCCTTTTTAAAGCTCGTCAAATGTATCCTTGGATTTTGTGCATTGCAAGAAATAACCAAATTGTATTTTTGTCCTTTTGAGCGTATATTCAAAGTGATTTCGTCTTTTTCAGGTTGATAAATTTTTTCGATTTTCCCGCCTGCCAAAGTGAAATTCAGTTCCGCGCTTAAGGCTTTTAGTGTTACCAAATCATTAGGCATAATATTTCTCCTATGTCGCTATTATACATTATTTTTTTTAAAATATCAATAAATTTTGCAAAATCACTTTAAATTATTGCAATTTAAAATAAAGTATGTTAAGATATATGCTAGTAGAAAAAATTAGGAGAAGTTGTGATGAATTACAATAAAGAGATTTTAGAAAACAGTGAAATAAAATACGTGGTAGAGGCAGACAGCAGTGCTTGGCAAAATGCTATCCGCGAGGCTTACAACAAAACAAAGCATAAATTTAATATCGAAGGTTTCCGTAAAGGTAAAGCTCCTATGTCGGTTATTACAAGAATGTATGGTGTAGGTGTATTTTTTGACGACGCTTTGGATATTATTTTGCAAAGCTTGTATACCGAACTTTTGGATAAGGAGACAGACCTTGTCCCTGTTGCAAGACCAAATGTAGATATCGTTGCTATTTCGGATAGCGAATTGAAAGTTGCGTTTACAGTTACCGTTACTCCTGAATTTACTTTGGGCGAGTATAAAGATTTAAAATTAAAGAAAGTAAGCAGCAAAGTTACCGACGAAATGGTTGCGGAAGAAATTGCAAAAGCACAAGAAAAAGCAGGTGCTTGGGAAAATGTAACCGATAGAGCTTGTGAAAAATTCGATACAGTTGTTATCGATTATTCCGGTAGCGTTGATGGGGTTAAGTTTGAGGGCGGTACGGCCGAAAAACAAAATCTTGAGTTAGGTTCGGGTATGTTTATTCCTGGATTTGAAGAACAAGTCGAGGGTATGAAGATTGGCGAGGAAAAAGATATAACAGTAAAATTCCCTGAAGAGTATGGCGCTGAAAATTTAGCAGGTAAAGATGCTGTGTTTGCTATCAAATTGCACGAGATTAAAAAGAAAGTATTGCCGGAAGTTAATGATGAGTTTGCAAAAGATGTAAGCGAGTTTGATACAGTTGAAGAATACAAAAAAGATATAAAAGCTAAATTGAAAAAAACTGCAGAAGAAAAAGCAAATCGTGAAATGGAAAATGCTTTGCTTGACAAAATTGCAGAGAATACCGAAATCAAAATTCCTGATGCTATGATTGAAGAGCAAATTGAGGAAATGATTCAAGAATTTGAGTATAGAATTGCATATCAAGGTATGAAACCGGAAGACTACTACAAATACACCAATTCTTCAAGAGATGAGTTGAGATTGCGTTATAATGAGCAAGCTCAAAAACAAGTTAAAATGAGATTGGTAATGGATGCAATCATCAAAGCTGAGAATATTAAGGCAGAAGAGTCTGAAATAGAGGCTAAAATTGCGGATTTTGCAAAGGGTGCAAACAAGAGTGTTGAAGAGTTTAAAAAGACTATGCATCCGGAGCAAGCTAGATACATCGAAAATGATATCATAACAAATAAAATGATAGATTTCTTGATGGCAAACAATAAATTTGCTTAATATTGAAATTTACAAGTTATTTACGGATAACTACAATTACTCAGCAAGGATAGGAAAATTTTGATTTTATAGAATATCTTTGCTGAGTTTTTTCTTTATTATGATTTGTCATATTTTGTAGATTTTTACCGATTATACCAATTATCAACTTATATTACACAAGTTTTGCAATAAACAGACAAAAAAATAAGAATATTCATATTTTTGTGCTGTATATTTGATTTGTAAATGTCAATTATAAAAAGGTAAAAAGTCATTTGTATTATATATGACAAAATAAAACAATTTTGTATAAATAATAGGCAATTTGTTGAATAGAATGTACTAAATGGTGTGTTTAAAAATTTGTATGCAGTGTTAAATTTTATTTTATGGTATATGGTTATTAAACAATGCAATTTAAGGCATAATTAATAAGTTGCTGTTTTACTGAATTTACTTGGGAGGTTGTTTATGAATTTGGTACCTATGGTTATGGAGCAAACAGATAGAGGCGAACGTTCTTACGATATTTACTCGAGATTACTTGAAGATAGAATAATTTTTATTACGGGAGAGATTACCGATGCTACTGCGGATATAGTTGTTGCACAATTAATTTATCTTGAAGGTAAAGACCCTAAAAAGGATATAAACATTTATATCAACAGCCCCGGCGGAAGTGTTTCCGCAGGTATGGCAATTTACGATACAATGAATTATATCAAATGCGATATCTGCACGATTTGTATAGGTTTGGCAGCGTCAATGGGGGCATTTTTGCTAAGTTCGGGTACAAAAGGAAAAAGATTTTCATTGCCTAATTCCGAAATTATGATACATCAACCTTTAGGCGGCGCTCAAGGTCAGGCAACAGATATTGCTATTCATGCAGAACAAATTTTAAAGATAAAAGAAAAACTAAACAAAATTTTGGCTAAAAATACAGGAAAAGACTATCAAACTATAGTAAAAGATACGGACAGAGACAATTTTATGAGTGCAGAACAAGCTCTTGACTATGGTCTTATTGACAAAATTTACGAGAAAAGAGCTTGATAGGAGTTTTATGAAGAGAGATTTTGAAAATAGATGTTCGTTTTGCGGTAGGTCAGAAAACGAAGTAAAAGAAATGATTTCCAATCCAAACGGATTATTTATCTGCAACTATTGCGTGGATATCTGTAACGATATTTTGGAAGAGCGTATGACATGCGATACTGCTGTAGGAAATTCTTTTACTTTGCTTACTCCGCAGGAAATAAAAAGCAAGCTGGACGAGTATATAGTAGGGCAGGAAACTGCAAAAAAAGTATTGTCGGTTGCTGTTTACAACCATTATAAGCGTATAGCAAACAATGTTGAGGACGATGTTTGCTTGGAAAAAAGTAATGTTTTGGTATTGGGGCCTACAGGCAGCGGAAAAACTTTGCTTGCAAAAACTTTGGCTAAGATTTTAAATGTGCCTTTTGCTGTGGCAGATGCAACTGCATTGACCGAGGCAGGTTATGTTGGCGAAGATGTGGAAAATATATTGTTAAAGCTTATTCAAGCCGCTGATTTTGACATCAAAAGAGCGGAAATCGGCATAATTTATATCGACGAGATTGATAAAATTGCAAGAAAAGGCGAAAATGTTTCTATAACTCGTGATGTTTCGGGCGAGGGGGTGCAACAAGCTTTATTGAAGATTATTGAGTCAACTGTTGCAAATGTTCCGCCACAAGGCGGCAGAAAACATCCTCAACAAGAAACAATACCTATAGACACTACAAACATTTTGTTTATTTGCGGCGGCGCTTTTGTTGGATTGGATAAAATTATCGATAAACGAAAAGACACCTCGTCTTTAGGCTTTGGCAGTGACATCAAAAAGTCGGATAACGATTATAGCAAATTAATCGAAGATTTAAAGCCGGACGATTTGGTAAAGTTCGGTTTGATACCTGAGTTTGTAGGTAGAATACCTGTGGTTGTTGGCTTGAACGGCTTAGACGAAGAGGCTTTGGGTAAAATATTGGTAGAGCCTAAAAATGCAGTGCTAAAGCAATACAAAAAAATGTTCGATATTGACAATGTAGAGCTTGAGTTTACTGAGGATGCAATAAAATCCATTGCAAAACTAGCAATAAATTTAAAAACAGGCGCACGTGGATTAAAGTCAATAGTTGAAATGAATTTGCTTGATTTAATGTATTCTGTTCCATCGGATAAAAGTATTAAAAAAATTATTATTAATGCCGATTGTATAGAGAAAAAAGCTAATCCAATAATAATTAAACACGAAAATATAGCATAACAAAAACGCACTTAACGGTGCGTTTTTTTAATTTGTATTGTTATTTTATACATTTTATTTTTTAAAATTTCCATTGGACTTAGGTTTGTATTACCTTTTGAAAATCGGGGGTAATGTGCCAAATTAATAAAATGTTTATATTTTAAAATGAGGTTAAATTAAAACAACTTTTCTTTGAGAGTTTAGCGATTAATTGGCTAATTTTGGCAATTTAGAATTAAATTGTTGTTGTATAATGTAAAATTTTTATATTTTATTAAAATGTATAAAAAACATTTGCCATATTATTTTATATATGCTATAATTGCAATAGCCAAAAAACACTTAATGCTGAAACTTGTTCTCTGTGCCGAAAGGTTAGGACGGTTTGGGAGGCATAAGGATGAAAAACAGGAGGATTATAAAATGGCAGTTGTAACTATGAAAAGCCTTTTAGAGGCAGGTGTACACTTTGGACACCAAACAAAAAGATGGAACCCTAAAATGGGTAAGTACATTTATGCAGCAAGAAATGATATTCACATTATCGATTTGCAAATCAGCGTTGGTTTGATTGAAGAAGCTTATGCTTTTATTAGAGATATCGCAAAAAGCGGTAAAGACATTTTGTTTGTAGGTACTAAAAAGCAAGCTCAAGATGCTGTTCGCGAAGAGGCTGAAAGATGCGGTATGTACTATATGAACAATAGATGGCTTGGCGGTACTTTGACAAACTTTAAGACAATCAAAACAAGAATTGACAGACTTAAAAAGATTGACCAAATGGAAGTTACAGGCGAGTTTGATTTGTTGCCTAAAAAAGAAGTTGCAGGTTTGAAAGACGAAAGAGAGAAGTTGGAAGCTAACTTGGGCGGTATTAGAGAAATGAAAAATCTTCCGGGTGCAATGTTCGTTGTTGACTTGAAGAAAGAGGAAATCGCTGTAAAGGAAGCTAAGAGACTTGGTATCCCTGTAGTAGGTTTGGTTGATACAAACTGTGACCCGGATTTAGTTGATTACGTTATCCCTGGTAACGATGATGCAATTCGTGCAATTAAATTGATTGCTAGTGTTATTGCTAACGCAGTTATCGAGGCAAACGAAGGTATCGCTTACGATGCAGAGGCAGCTGAGGCTGCTGCAGAAGCAGCTGCTAAAGAGGCAGAGGCAAAAGCTATGGAAGCAGCAGAAGTTGTTGCTCCGGTTGAAGAGTAATTTTAGGAGGAAAACCGTATATGTTTACTAATAAAGACGTTATGGCTCTAAGAGCTAAAACCGGTGTAGGTATGATGGACTGCAAAAAAGCTTTGACAGAGGCTAATGGCGATATGGACAAGGCTATTGAGTTACTTCGTGAAAAAGGAATGGCTACTGCTAGCAAAAGAGCAGATAAAATTGCATCTCAAGGTATTGTTTATGCAATGACTAAAGCTAATACAGGCGTTTTAGTTGAAGTAAACTGCGAGTCTGACTTCGTAGCGCGTGGCGACCAATTTAAAGAACTTGCCGATACAGTTGCAAATTATATTATCGATAACAATGTTGCAGATATCGAAGCTTTGAACAATGCTCAAGCTATTACAGATTTGGTACACGAGGCTATTGCTAAAATCGGCGAAAAAATCAATGTTAGAAGATTTGCTAAATTTAACGGAAACGTAACAAGTTATATTCACATGGGCGGTAAAATCGGTGTTATGCTAGAGGGTACTTGCTCTGATGAAGTTGCTCACGATGTTGCACTTCAAATTGCTGCGGCTAATCCTTTGTATCTTGCAAAAGAGGATGTGCCAACTGCTGCTTTAGAAAAAGAAAAAGAAATTTTACGTGCTCAAGCATTAAATGAAGGTAAGCCTGAGGCTATCGTTGACAAAATGGTAGTTGGAAGAATTAATAAGTATTACAAAGATGTATGCTTGCTAGAGCAACCATTTGTTAAAGACGGCGACAAGGCTGTTAAAAACATTTTGGATGGTAGCATTTCCGCATTCGTTCGTTATGAAATGGGCGAGGGCTTGGAAAAGAAAAACGAAGATTTGGCTCAAGAAGTTCAAGCTCAAATCGATGCTCAAAAGAAATAAATATAAAACAATTAAATTAAGGGAACACTTTTTCTGTTCCCTTTTTTTAAGGTATATGTATTTTTGTTGGATTTTGTATAATAATTTTATAAACAGTTTAAAAGTGATTTAATTAAGGAGAAAACAATGGCAAAGTATAAAAGAGTAATTATCAAATTAAGCGGCGAGGCATTGGCAGGAGAAAAAGGCTTTGGCTTGGATGAGTCGGTTATCGATTATGTTGTTAAACAAATTAAAAAGGTTGCTAACGATGGTATAGAAGTTGGTATAATCATTGGTGGAGGTAACTTTTGGCGTGGAAGACAAGGCTCTAATATGGATAGGACCACTGCCGACCACATGGGTATGCTTGCAACCGTAATCAACTCGCTAGCTATGCAAGACGCACTTGAAAAACATGGTGTTGCTTGCCGTGTACAAACTGCACTTACCATTACAAGAGTTGCAGAGCCTTATATTTTACGTAAGGCAATGAGACATTTGGAAAAGGGCAGAGTTGTTATATTTGCTTGCGGTACGGGTAATCCATATTTCAGCACAGATACAGGCGCTGCATTGAGAGCTGCAGAGATTGGTGCAGAGGCACTTTTGCTTGCTAAAAATGTAGATGGCATTTATGACAGTGACCCTAAAAAGAATCCGGATGCAAAAAAGTTTGATGAAATCGCATATATCGATGTTATCAAAAAAGGCTTGAATGCAATGGATACTACTGCTATAAGTTTGTGTATGGAAAATAAAATTCCTGTAATTGCTTTTGCTTTGTCCGAAGAAGATAGTATCGTAAAAGCCGTTAACGGAGAAAAAATAGGTACAATTATTCAATAATGGCTAACTGTCGCATAAATAAATGTTTAAAATCAAACTAAAAGTATTGCAAAATACCCCTTGATTTTAATTGCAGATTAGTGTATAATAGTATTGTTATCAATAAAAATATTACGAGGTAAAATTATGGCTTACGAAAGTATGGAAATATTGGAACTTTTTGACGAGTTCGAAACAAAAATGGATAAGTGCGTATCTAATTTGAAAAATGAATTTGCACAAATGAAAGCGGGAAGAGCAAATGCACATATTTTGGACAAAATAACCGCAGATTACTACGGCACTGAAACACCTATCAATCAAATGGCAAATATAAGCATACCTGAGGCAAGACTTTTGGTTATTTCTCCTTGGGATGCAAGTTGTGTAAAGGCTATCGAAAAGGCAATAACAGCCGCTAATATCGGCATTACCCCTAACAGTGACGGTAAGGTTATACGTTTGATTTTCCCTGAACTAACGGAAGAGAGACGCCGTGATTTGGTTAAACAAATCAAATCTACCAGCGAAAATTGTAAAGTTGTTTTAAGAAATGCAAGACGTGATATAAACGACAGCTTAAAGAAAATGAAAAAAGATTCCGCAATTTCCGAGGATGATTGTGCAATTTACGAAAAGGATGTAGATAAAAAGCTTGCCGAGCAAGTTGCTATGGTAGATAAAGTGACTGCCGATAAGGAAAAAGAGGTAATGAGTGTTTAATCCGCGAGATTATATCGGTATGCCTTTTGAGAGTGCAAAAAACGTTTTGCAAAATATGGGGTATATTGTAACGGAGATGGAAAACACTGCCGATGATAGGCATGCTTACGATAGTAAATTAGTAGTAAGAGTAGATGTCTGTAATGAATGTATTACTTTGGTAACGGCAAAATTTTTAATGAAAATTTAAGTGGCGAATTGCCACTTTTTTTCTGCAAAAGTGTTTTAATAATAGTGCAAAAACTGCGTAATTTTATTGTGTTATAATTAATAAGTTAGATTAAATAATATTTTGTTGTTTTTTATACAATAAATAGTACATAATTTATTTAACCTCTTGATTATTTAATAAAAAAGTAGTATAATTAAAATGTTTAAATATGCGTTGTCGCATATATATATAATATTAAATCGATTATAGGAAATAACGATATGGCAGAAACGAAAATCCCAAAACATATTGCGTTTATTATGGATGGCAATGGCAGGTGGGCAAAAAGCAAACACTTGCCTAGGAGTGTAGGACATAGAGAGGGTGTTGTAAGTATGCGAAAAGTTGTGGAGGCTTGCTACAAAAAAGGTGTACAAGTTGTCTCTTTTTATGCTTTTAGCACGGAAAATTGGTCACGCCCGCAGGAAGAAATAGACACTCTTTTTGATATGCTTGAAAAGTTTGCAAAAACCGAAATCCCTAAATACGCTAAAAGAAATTTTATTATAAGAGCAATGGGGGACTTATCTGCTTTGCCTCAAAAAGTACAAACTGCTTTGGTTGATAATATGAAATTGTGTGAGGGCAACACGGGTATGGTTGTAAACCTAGGCATAAATTATGGCGGACGAGATGAAATTGTAAATGCTGTCAAAAATTTGGTAACTGATGGTTTGGATATTACAAAAGATAATATTTCCAAATATCTTTACACTGCGGATTTGCCTGACCCAGATTTAATGGTGCGCTCAAGCGGGGAAGTACGTTTATCCAACTTTATGTTATGGCAAATTTCCTATTCGGAAATGTTGTTTATGGATACTTTATGGCCTGATTTTGACGAGCAAACGATTGACGAAGTGATAAGATTGTATAATAAACGAGAAAGAAGATTCGGGAGGGTATGACATGATTAAAAGGATAGGTACGGCTATAATACTGCTCGCAGTCATATTGTCCTGCGTGTTTTGGCTTAGGATGTATTCGCTAATTATTACTGATGCAATTATTATGGCATTTGCGATAATCGGCGGATTTGAAATGTATAAAAGTTTAAAAAAGAAGTCTTTAAATAGGGCAGTTGTGGATGTTGATAATGGCGGATATAAGGTTAAAGAATTTAGATTGCAACCTATGATATTGCCTATTGCTTTAAGTATGGTAATAATTTATCCTCTAACTTACTTTTTTAAAGAGTTAGGGCTGGTTGCTACTTTAGCTGTAGGCACGATATCAAGCTTGATTATTTTGACAATTAAACACGAAAAATATAATATCGCAGATGTTGGGGCAACGGTATTTAATATTGTTTATCCAATTATAATAATGAGTATTATGGTTATTATGAATCATAGCTCTATGGGATTATTTAGTATTTTTGCTACTTTTGCGGTAGTTGTATTGACAGATACTATGGCATATTTTGTGGGAGTTGCCTGCAAAGGGCCTAAGCTTTGCCCTAAAATAAGTCCTAAGAAAACCATAAGCGGTGCAGTCGGCGGCGTTCTTGGCGGTATCTTGGGTATGGTTATAGTATACTTGTTATTTTGCGAGTTTAACGTTTTTGAATATATGAATACAGCAGGATTTATCCCTGTGGAATCTAGTAGTATATTTGCAAACAAACATTTAAATCTTGCTGTTTTGTTGCCGCTTGGTGCAATATGCAGTGTGATTGCGGAATTGGGAGATTTAGCGGCAAGTATTATAAAAAGGAAAATAGGTATAAAAGACTATGGTAATTTGTTCCCGGGACATGGCGGTGTAATGGACAGAATAGATAGTTTTTTAGCTGTTATTCCTGTAATGTACATTGTGTTTGCTATTATAGAGTCATTAATTTAATTTATTAAATTTTTGCTAAAATCAATCGAAAATCGCTACTATTTTATTTAACTTAATTGTCGTAATATTGTAAAATAAATTTGTTTGAGCATTTTGCAAAGGGGTAGTATGAAAGAAATAATCATATTAGGGTCAACGGGGTCGATAGGAAAGCAGACTTTGGATATTGTAAAAAATTATCCCGATAAATTTTGCGTTGTAGGAATGTCCTGCAACTCAAATTTAAGCCTTTTTAATGAACAAATTGCACAGTTTAAGCCCAAGTACGTTTATGTTAACGATAAAAATGCCGCAAAAAATTGTATTTTGCCTGTAGGGACTAAAATGGTCGGCTCCAGCGAGGAACTTGTTTCGATGCCTTGTGGACAAATAGTGGTTACTGCTATGGTAGGAATAAGCGGTTTAAAGCCAACTATTGCTGCTATAAACGGCGGTAAAGATATTGCACTTGCAAATAAGGAGACTTTGGTTGCCGGCGGAGATATAGTTATGCCTCTTGCAAAAAAGATGGGGGTAAAAATTTTACCTGTTGACTCGGAACATAGTGCTATATGGCAGTCAAGCGATTACGGCAGAGCGAAAGATATAAAAGGATTGATATTAACGGCAAGCGGCGGTGCATTTCGTGGCATGACAAAGGAGCAACTTTTAAATGTAAAAGCTAAAGATGCCCTAAAACATCCAACTTGGAATATGGGGGCAAAAGTCACAATCGACAGCAGCACATTGATGAATAAAGGGTTAGAGATTATCGAGGCAAAACACTTGTTTAATATAGCTGCCGATAAAATAAGCGTAGTAATTCACAAACAAAGTATTATTCATAGTTTGGTTACATATAATGATAATAGCGTTATAGCGGAATTGTCTTATCCGGATATGCGTCTTCCAATTCAATTAGCGTTGACTTATCCTGCGAAAATCGATAGTAAATTGCCTGAACTTGATTTGGCTAAGGTCGCTACTTTGACATTTGAAAATCCGGATATTAAAACTTTCCCTTGTTTGGGTATTGCTATAGATTGCGCTAAAAAGGGAGGATTTTATCCTGCTGTTATGAACGCTGCAAATGAAATAGCAGTAGAGGCGTTTTTAAAGGACAAAGTAGGTTTTTACGATATACCTAGGATTATTGAAAAAACACTTGATAAATGTGATACGTCTTGCGATATGAGCTTGGATAATGTTTTTGAGGTGGATAAGCAATCAAGGATAATTGCAGGCGAATTGCAAAATAAAATTTAATTGTAATTATGCTTTGAGATTAGTATAAAAGATACTAAATTTAAAAAGATATATTATGAATGTAAAATAAAATTCGACTGTGTGTTAGGAGAGTTATGGGATTTATATTGGCAGCGGTTACTTTTTCCGAAGTTATGAAATGGATAGGCTATGTTTTGGTAGCCTTGCTGTGCCTAATGTTTATGATTGTAGTGCATGAATTCGGCCATTTTATAGTAGGCAAATTGCTTGGTTTTAAAATCGACGAGTTTGCCGTGGGATTTGGACCTGCGATTGTAAAATATAACAGCAAAAAGTCGGGTATACTGTTTTCATTTAGATGTTTGCCGCTTGGTGGATATTGTGCTTTTCACGGGGAGACAGATAGCGAAAATAAAGAACTGACCAAAGATGACTTTAACTATCATAAGCCGTGGAAGAGAATACTTGTTTTTATTGCAGGAGCAGGCTTTAACCTTTTGTCAGCGGTAATACTTTGTACAATATTTTTTATGTCTTATGGCGAAATGATGCCAAAGGTTTCTGCTGTTTATCAATTTGAAGATGTAAGCATTCAGCAAAACTTGCAAGTCGGCGATATAATAATCGCAGTTGGTGGCAAAAGCATATATACAACAGCCTCTCCTAATGATTTGGTAAATAAAATCAACAAATACGAGGACAATATAAACCTTACAATAGTGCGTGACGGGGAGGAAATGGATATCGTAGTCCGTCGCAGCGAATATGTAAACAAAGACAGTGAGGGCAATGACAACCGTATTAGGGGAATTGGTATAACTGTCGGCGAATATGTAGGGTATAGGTTTGGTTTTGTAACCGCACTCGGTCGTTCCTTTGTGTTTATCGTTAAATTGTTCGGTACTATCTTTATGGCGATAGGAAGTATATTTACAGGAGTAATAGGTGTTGGGGAAGCAGTAGGTGGTACTGTAACTGCTATACAGCAAATTGCTATGGTTTCGCAAGCGGGTTTTCGAGGTGTGCTTTTTGCGGTTTGTGCGTTATCGGCAAACATTGCCATTATGAACTTATTGCCGATACCTGCGCTTGACGGCTCTCATGTAGTGTTTACTGCAATAGAATGGATAAGGGGTAAACCGCTTAACCGAAAGGTAGAAAATATTATCCATACAGTGGGATTGATATGCTTATTCCTACTTGCGATAGTGCTGGATATAGTGCATTTTGTAACATGATAAAGATTAATAAAGTTTTTAGACATACAAATAATTAGTCCAACTTTAAAAATAACAAAGGTTGTATAAAATATGAAAGTTAAAATAGGAAATATCACTATAGGTGACGGCGAAAAAATAGCCATTCAGTCTATGTGCAACACGAAAACTACAGATATATTGGGAAGTATCGAACAAATTTTGCAGCTTGAAAGTTACGGCTGTGATATTGTCAGACTATCCGTTCCCGATATGGAAAGTGCAGTAGCGTTGAAAGAAATTATAAATGGGGTGCATATTCCTGTAGTAGCGGATATACATTTTGATTACAGGTTGGCGATTGCCGCTTGCGATAGCGGAGTAGCTAAAATACGTATAAACCCCGGCAATATTGGGGACGAAAAAAAAGTACAGTACGTAGCAGATTACTTAAATGAACGAAATATTCCTATACGTATAGGTGTAAATGGTGGGTCGCTTGAAAAACAATTTAAAGATTTACCGCTTGCAGAAGCAATGTGTAAAAGTGCTTTGGGGCATGTAGCTCTTTTGGAAAAATATAATTTTTACAATACTGTTATCTCTGTAAAATCAAGCGATGTAAGAACAAGCGTGCAAGCATACAGGATGTTAAAAAATGCGTGCGATTATCCATTGCATGTTGGTGTTACGGAAGCAGGTATTTACGAAAAAGGATTGATAAAATCCGCAATCGGCATAGGCAGTCTTTTGCTTGACGGAATAGGGGATACAATAAGGGTAAGTTTGTCGGATGAGCCGTATAAGGAAGTGCTTGTGGCAAAGGAAATTTTAAACAGCTTAGACCTTGGCGACCCGCATGTGGAAGTTATAAGTTGCCCGACTTGCGCAAGGACAAATATAGATGTTGCAGGACTTGCAAAAATGGTCGTGGATGCTACGAAAGATATCAAAAAGTCAGCAAAAATTGCCGTTATGGGCTGTGTGGTAAACGGTCCGGGAGAAGCTGCAAAATGTGATTTCGGCGTTGCAGGCGGCAAGGATAAATCTGCAATATTTATAAACGGACAAGTAGTAAAGACGATAAGTAACGAGTTTTTGATTAATGAGCTTTTGGATATGATTGCAAAGTTATAAATATTAAAAAACTTGTGAAAATCGGGGTTATTTAATCTAGATAAATAAAAGAGGTACATTGTGGAATTTTTAGACGAATTGAACAAATTGACAAATGATAAATTTAACTACTTGAAGGTAAGTAATGTAGAGATACAAAAAAAACCTCCTATAGTAACGGTTAATTTTTTATTGCCTTATGATATTTTGGATAGTTTGTCCGAGGAAGATAAACTTACCATTAAGGATGCGGTAATCAATATTTTGCCTCATTCCATGCAGGTTGAAATTACATTTTCAAAATCTTACATAAATGACGAAGTTGTAAAAAGGTATGTTTTAAGTTATTTTAAGGAAAAACATCCTACGGTTATGATTGAAAACAGCGAAATAGATGCGAAAGTAGTCAATGGGATAGCCTTTGTCAAAATAAATATGAAATCGATGTTTTACGACTACTTTAAGTCAATGGATTTGCTTGCAAGTATGACAAACTATATGTCTCATAAAATGTGCAACGAATTGAGGCTTGAAATTTCCGACAGTAAAAAGGATTTGGATTTGGACACCGACCTTGCAACAGAGGACTCCATAACAATAATAAGCCGTAGGATAAGGACGGATAATCACGAAAAGATAGTAGGAAAAGCAATTTCCGTGCGACCAAGATATATTGTGGACAGCAAAGATACGGAAGAAAATGCCGTTTATGCTGGGGAAGTAATAGAGTTTAAACGTAATGAGAGCAAAAAGACGGGTAACTCATATTACGTGTTTAAAATAAATGACGGCACAGGCAGTTTGGTGTGCAAGGCATTTGCAAAATACCAAGGAGAGGGCGACTATGACAAAATCGGCATAGGCGACGAGATAATTGTTACGGGACGCAAAGATTTGGATAGTTTTTTACATGATAGTGTGCTTTTGTGTAAAGATATTAGCAAGTGCACGATTGATAAGTCATCGATAATTTTAAAAGAAGATTTAAAAACTACGCCTATGAAATATGTAGCAGTGCACCCTGAGCGCTATGTTGACTATATACAAGACGATTTGTTTTCCGCAGGGACAAACAGCAGTGCAGTACCTGAATATTTGGCAGGAAAATCTTTTGTTGTTTTTGATTTTGAAACGACAGGTTTGGATGTTTCGGACGAAGTAATCGAACTTGGTGCGGTAAAAGTTGTTGATGGCGTGATAAGTGAAACTTTTTCCACTTTTGTCAATCCGCATATTCCTATACCCGAAAAAATTACCGAGCTTACTTCCATAACTGACAACGATGTTAAAAATGCACCCGATATGTCGGATGTAATCGCAGATTTTTATAAGTTTAGCGAAAACAGCGTGCTTGTAGCCCACAACGCGGCATTTGATAAAAAGTTTGTAGATAAGTATGCAAAGCTTAACGGATATCTATTTGCAAACCGTACAATGGATACCGTTGAAATGGCAAGAAAAAGCGTATTTTGTAAAAACTACAAATTAGGCACATTATGCGAGCATTTCGGTATTAATTTGGAGGGTGCTCACAGGGCAGTAAACGATTGCTTGGCGACCGCAAAGTTATTTATCGAACTTGTTAAAATAGGCAAATTTTGAAATCGAAAAAGCTGTAATGTAATTTTTAAATTTTATGTCTTGTCTAAATAAAGGGTAGTATAAATTGAAATTTATATCTAATTTTCCGATTTTGGCTAATTTTATTGTAATTAATACAAGTAAATATATATATTTATAATAAAATTACAAAAAATGCTTGCATTGCATTACTTGATGTGGTATAATTTTATTGTAATAGATTAACATCTAAGGAGTGGTCGAACCACTCCTTAATGTTTGCGGAGGATTTATGTCAAAAGTTATTGATATGGTTGAAGAACATATCACAAAAGCAGTAGCCGAATTGGGATACGAAATTATTGAAATCACTTACAAAAAATATTTGGGGGATATGAATCTTACAATATTTATCGATAAGGACGGTGGAGTGGATTTGAACGGTTGTGAACTTGTTCATAGAACGATTGACCCTATCCTTGACGAGATTGACCCAACAAGTGGGGAAAAATACATTTTAAATGTGTCTTCTCCCGGTATTGACAGACCTTTAAAAGTGGAGCGAGATTATAAGAGAAATCTTGATAAAGAAGTAAATGTTTCACTTTTTGAAAAAGTGGGGGATTTAAAAAAATTCGTGGCAGTTTTAAAAGGTTATGACTTGCAAAAAGGATTAATCGATTTGGATTATAACGGGAAAGAGATTAATTTAGACATCAAGAACATTGCACTGATAAAACCCGAAATTAAATTTTAATAATAAAACTAGAGAATAAAATTTTGATAATTTGTAGAGGAGAAATATAAAAATGGTTAATAAAGATTTTTTTGCGGCATTGGACGAATTGGAAAAGGACAAAAGAATTGAAAAGTCAACATTTATCGAAGCTTTGGAGGCTGGTTTGGTTTCTGCTTTTAAAAGGGAAACCGGCGAAGCAAGACCTATGACGGTTAAATTGAATGAGAATAGATGCGAAATTAAAGTTTTTGCATACAAAACCGTTGTTGAAGAAGTTACCGAGCCTGATAAGGAAATTTTGCTAAGCGATGCAAAAGAAATTAAAAAGTCTTATAAAGTTGGCGATTGGGTACTTTGGGATGTTACTCCTAAGGAACTTTCAAGAATTGCTATCCAAACTGCAAAACAAGTTGTTATGCAAAGATTGAATGACGCTCGTAAAGAACGTGTTATGTCCGAAATGACTGACAGAGAGGGCGAAATTGCCAATGCACAAGTTATAAAAATTGACGGGGATATTGTTTATCTTGAAATTTTGAGTACTCAAATGACTGCCATAATGTCAGGTGCGGATAAGTCTCCTAACGAAAAATATATGCCGGGTCAAATGCTTAAAGTTTATGTTAAAAACACAAGAACTAATACAAGAGGTCCGCAAGTTATCGTATCTCGTTCGGTTGCAGGTCTTGTTAAAAGATTGTTTGAGATGGAAGCCCCTGAAATTAAGAGTGGAGATATTGTTATTAAAGGTATCGTGAGAGATGCAGGTAACCGTACAAAAATGGCTGTACATAGTGACAATCCTAATATCGACGCTGTTGGCGGTTGTATTGGTCAAAAAGGTGTAAGAATCAACGAGGTTGTACGCGAGCTTTCAGGCGAAAAAGTTGATATAATCCGTTGGAGTGAAAATCCGCTTGAATACATTGCAAGAGCATTAAGCCCTGCACAAGTTTTGAGCATTACACAAGAGGATGAAAAAACTGCAAGAGTAATAGTCCCTGATGACAAGTTGTCACTTGCTATCGGTAAAGGCGGACAAAATGTCAGACTTGCCGCAAAGTTGACAGGTTGGAAAATAGATGTTAAGTCCCAATCTCAAGCTATACAAGACGGTATAATTGACGTTACAGAGGAGTAAGACGTGGTAAAAAAAATTCCTATGCGTATGTGTATTGTTTGCCATAACATGGTAGATAAACGCGATTTGATAAGAATAATCAGAACAAAAGATGGCGAATATATGTTGGATACTACACTTAAAGCTAACGGAAGAGGTGCGTATATCTGTAAAAACCCCGATTGTTTTGCAAAAATGATAAAAACAAAAGGTTTGAATAAAGCTTTTAAGGAAAATATTTCGCCCGAAGTTTATGACAAAATTCAAGGAGAATATGATAAATACTACAAAAATTAAGTCTTATATAGGTTTTGCCATAAAAATGCAAAAAGCAACTTTTGGGGTGGATGGTATAAAAACCTGCAGACGAAAAATATACATTGTATTGTATGATGGTAGTTTGGGGGATAATTCCCGTAAAAAGTTGTGCGATTTTTGTGCAAATAAAAATATAAGATGCAGTATGGTAGATTTCAGTTTAAGTGAACTTACCAAAAGAGCTAATGTAAAAGCTGTGGCGATTGAAGATAGCTCTTTGGCGAGTGCAATAACCGAATGTATGGAGGTGCAACATGAGTGATATTAAAGAAGTTATTGGTAAAGTTAACGGTATGCCTGTTTTAAAGGACAATACCATTGTTGCTTTGCAAAAGGATATAAGAGAATTAAAAAATTTAATGCGTTCTATCGAGGGCAGAATGCAAGACAAAAAGGCGGAAATCAAAGAAAAAGATTTACCACCTGTTGTCAGCGCCAACGAGGAGGCGGAAGTGCCTGCAGTATCGGTAGCACAGGAGGTTGCACCTAAAGTTCAAGTGCAGGAAGAAATTGCTGTTCCTAATAACGAGAAGGTAAAAACAGAACAAACAGCAAACGAAAGTACATTTGTTGAAGAAGTTGCCGTACCTAAAGTTGCACAAAATACCGAAAAGGCACAAGAGCCTGTTCGTAAAAATGTGTTTGTGCCAAATGATAACAGGCAAAATAGAAATAATAAGCCGTACGAAAATAGAAATCGTGAAAATAATAATGGTCCGCGTGAATTTAACAAAGACGGAAAACCTAATTTTAATAGGGATAATAAAAACAAGCCTTTTAATAAGGACGATAAGAAACCTTTCAACAGGGATGGTAAGAGAGATAATTTCGGTAAATTCGAAGCACCTCCTATCGCAACTCCTATGAAAGAAAATACTCAAAAGAAAAAGAAAGCTTTTGAGAAAGACGATAATAAAAAACAACTTAATAAGCGTACTTTGCTTAAAAAAGGTTACGCTACAAACGGTTATGACGGATTTGACGATGATGACGATGTTGTAAGAATTCATAAACAAAAGAAAATCAAAAAAGCAAATGACTTTACGCCTAATACCGTAAAAATCGAGCATGCAGTGGTAGAAACTCAAATAATTCCTATCAAAACACTTGCTGAGAAGATAGGTATTCAAGGTGCGGAAATCGTAAAAAAACTTTTCCTATTAGGTCAAATGTGCAATGTTAACGGAAGTATCGACTTCGATACTGCGGAACTTGTCGCAATGGATTACGGTATTACATTGGAGTACAAGCCACAAGAGACAGCGGAAGATATTTTAAAACAATCTGTTTTGGAACATTCCGTAGAGGGCGAATTTGTAAAAAGACCTCCTGTTGTTACCATTATGGGACACGTTGACCACGGTAAAACATCTCTTTTGGACTACATCCGTAAGTCTAAAGTCGCAAGCGGCGAGGCGGGAGGTATTACTCAACATATCGGTGCTTACACAATAGAGTTGAACGGCGAGCCTATCACATTCCTTGATACTCCGGGACACGAGGCATTTACTTCTATGAGAAAAAGAGGTGCAATGGTTACGGATATTGCAATCATAGTAGTTGCAGCGGATGATGGTATAATGCCACAAACGGTTGAGGCAATCTCACATGCTAAAGAGGCAGGAGTAGAAATTATGATTGCTATCAACAAAATGGATAAAACTCAAGCCAACCCGGATAAAGTTATGGAGGAAATGGGCAGATATGATTTAGTTCCCGAGGCTTGGGGAGGTACAACAATGGTTTATCCTGTAAGTGCAAAAACAGGTATGGGCGTTGACGATTTGCTTGAGGGTATTTTGTTACTTGCAGAGTATAAAGAGCTTACTGCGGTTAAAGACTGTCCTGCAAGCGGTACTATTATTGAGGCAAGGCTTGACAAAGGAGTTGGACCGGTTGCAACTTGCTTGATTCAACAAGGTACTTTAAAGGTAGGAGATTACATTGTTGCCGGCACTGTTGTAGGTAAGGTTAGGGCGTTGATTGACAACAATAACAAACAAATTAAGAGTGCGGGACCTAGTATTGCCGTATCTATCCATGGTTTGTCGGATGTACCTAATGCGGGCGACCAAATGATTTCCGTAAAAGACGATAAGCTTGCTAAAAAGGTTGCACAGGAAAGATATAATAAAGAACGTGAAGAAATGCAAAGCAAAAGCAAGGCTCGTAGCCTAGACGATATGTTCAAAGGCGTAAGCAGTGGGGAGAGAAAATCGCTTGGTGTTATAATCAAGGGCGATGTTCAAGGTTCTGTGGAAGCTGTAAAACAAGAGTTTATCAAACTTGGCGAAAATGTTGCTGACGAAAATGTTGTGCTTACAATTATTCATGCAGGTGTAGGTGCAATCAATGAGTCGGATGTTATGCTTGCAGATACAGGTAACGCGGTTATCGTAGGCTTTAATGTAAGACCTGAGCCAAAAGCTCGTGCACTTGCGGAAAAGAATGGTGTTGATATCAAAATTTATCGCGTAATTTACGACGCTATCGATGATATTCAAAAAGCACTTAAAGGTATGCTTGACCCTGTATTCCGTGAAGAAGAACTTGGACATGCAGAAGTTCGTGAAACCTTTAATATCAGCAAAGTTGGTACTATTGCAGGCTGCTATGTTACAGATGGTAAGATTTTAAGAAATGCTAAATTTAGATTGATTCGTGACAATGTAGTTATTTTCGAGGGTAGTATATCGTCCATGAAACGTAATAAGGACGAGGCTAAAGAAGTTGCCAGCGGTTATGAGTGTGGTATCGGGCTAGCAGGATTTAACGATATTAAGATTGGCGATATTATCGAAGCATTTATTTTGAAAGAGGAAGAGAGATGAGTAACAGAATAGAAAGGATAAATGCCGAAATAAAAAAGCAGTTGGCACCTATTATAAGTGAGGAACTATCCGACCCAAGAATTAAAGGTATGATAAGCATTGTCAAAGTAGATTGCGACAGCGATTTATCGGTATGCAAAGTTTATCTTAGCGTACTTGGTGCAAACGGCGAAGAAAAACAAGTGGTTGATGCCATTCAAAACGGGCAAGGTTATATAAAAAATATTCTTAAAAAACGCATTATTTTAAGAAGTTTGCCCGAGTTGAGGTTTTATTTGGATGACAGCATAACTTACGGCATTAAAATAAGCCAAATTTTAAGCGATATTAATACTAAAACAAACGAATAAAATCTTTTAAGGTTTAAAGCATTTGCAAAAAGGTTAGTATAACATATAAAGATTAGAGGTATATATGGATTATCAAAATATAATTAATGAGATAAAAAAAGCAAATACCATTGCCGTTATTTCTCATATAAATCCCGACGGAGACACTGTCGGTTCCTCTCTTGCGATTTATAAAGCAGTTCAAATGTATGGCAAAAAACCATACATTTTTTGCGATGATGTAATGACTGATAAATTAAGTTTTTTGCAAGGGACCGAAGATTACAACAAAGCTAAGCTAGATAAATACGATTTGACTATTGCTGTCGATTGTGCGGATATGGAAAGGCTTGGAGTTTACTCTGCAGAGGAATTTAAAAAGGGTAAGCGTAAAATGGTTATCGACCACCATAAAACAAATACGAAATACGGGGATATCAATTTGATTGATATAAACGCTGCCGCTACCGCTCAAATAGTAACCTTTTTGTTAAAAGAAATGGGCGGACTTAATAGGGAAGTTGCAAGGCTTTTATATAGCGGGCTTGTTACGGATAGTGGTGGTTTTACTTTTTCGAATGTGACCGCAAAAACTATGGAGGCAGCAAGTATTTTGCTAGAGTATGATATTGCCGCTCATGAAATATGTGACCACTTTTTAAAAAAGATAAAGATGAATACGTATAAGCTTAAGGCAAGGACACTTTCTAATGCTAAGTTTTACGATAACAATCAAATAGGAATTATTAGCTTTTTAAAGAAAGATTTTGATGAGACAAATTGTGATAATTCAAGTACAGAGGGTATGGTAAACAACATTATCAATGTTATAGGTGTTCGTGTTGCGGTTGCCATAAGTGAAGTTCGCGAGCAAAACTTTAAAGTGAGCATAAGGACGGGCGAGGATGTTGATAGTAGCAAAATTGCGCTTATGTTTGGCGGCGGCGGTCATAAAAATGCTGCAGGTTTTAGGGTTAACGGCTATTACGAAGATGTTGTGGAAAAGATATTAAAAGCGGTGCGTGACGAAATATGTTGTTCATGGGAGTAATTAATGTGCTAAAACCTACAGGTTGGACGTCGTCCGATGTTGTGGTAAAGGTTAAACATTTATTAAAAAATTATACCGGTAATAAAAAAATCAAAGTAGGACACTTAGGTACATTGGACCCTGCGGGGAGTGGTGTTTTACCTATTTGTTTTGGTTCGGCGACAAGGCTTTTCGATTATATGGTGGGGCAGGACAAAGTGTATAGAGCAACCTTTTGTTTTGGTAAAACTACCGATACTTTGGACTCTTACGGAGTAGTTGTCGGTGAGTGTGAAAATATACCTACATTAGACGAAATCACGTCGAAAATCGGTATGTTTTTGGGGAAGATTATGCAATTACCGCCAAAATATTCGCGTATTAGTGTAGGAGGAATTCGTGCGTGTGATGCCGCAAGAGACGGCAAGGAAATCGATATAAAGCCTAGGCAAGTTAATGTTTATAGTATAAATATATTGTCCTATGACGATGGTATGTTGACTTTGGATATACATTGTTCGGGAGGTACTTATATAAGAAGTATTTGCCGTGATTTGGCAGTAGCAGTCGACAGCATTGCATATATGTCAAGCATTATAAGGTTGCAAAACAAAAATTTTTTTATTGAAAACGCAGTAACTTTGGACGAGTTGAAAGATAATATAGAAAAACGTATAATTTCACTTGAAGATTTGTTTAGTGATATGCCAAAAGTATATGTGCAGGGTAAAGAGAGCTTTCAACTTTTAAATGGCGTTAAAATTGCAAATCGTGGGATAAAAACCGATTATATTGTTGTTATCGATGGCAAAATATTCGGTATATGCAAAGACGGAGATAAAAATTTAGAGGTTGTTGTAAGATTATGGAACTGATTGATTTTTTAGGAAAAAGCGATAGCCCGTTATGTTTGGCTTTAGGCTATTTTGACAGTGTACATAAAGGACATAAAAAGTTGCTGGATTTGTGCGTAAACAGCGGCTATACTCCTGCTGTCTTTACTTTTACAAACAATCCTCAAAATGTAATTTCCGGCATGTCAAAACAGTGCTATACTTTTTCAGAAAGAGTGCATATCTTTGAAAAAATCGGTATTAAATGTGTCATATCCGCTAAATTCGATAAAGATTTTAAGAATTTGCACGGGAAGGAATTTTTAGATATTTTATGCAAAAATTTTAATATTAAAAAAGTTGTTTTCGGCACAGATTATACTTGCGGAGTAAAAGCGGAATTTAGTGCCAAAGACGTAAAAAATTACTTTAATAAAAAACAAATAGAATCGCATGTAATCGACTTGGTTATGGCGGATAGTGGCAAGATTGCCTCAAGAGATATAAGGGAACTTTTAAAAGCAGGCGATATTGGCAAAGTTAACAAATTATTACCATACCCATACTTTATGATAGGCAGTGTGGAAAAGGGTAGGAATGTCGGCGGCAGCGTGGTAGGTTATCCGACAGCCAATATTGTTTATCCCGATAGTAAAATCGAAATAAAAGCAGGCGTTTATAAAACACATATTATAATAGATGGACAAGCTTATTTGGGACTAACCAATGTGGGAGCACATCCAACATTTGATGATTATAATTTTAATTTGGAAAGCTTTGTAATAGACTTTGACGGAGACCTTTACGGGAAACTTATTAAAGTAGAGTTTTACGAGTATTTGCGCGGAATAAGCAAGTTTAATAGCGCGACGGAGTTAAAAGCACAAATAGATAGTGACTTTAAAAGGGTATTACAAGACAAAAACGAAATTAAAATGGTATAAAATTTGCATTGATTTTTGTTATTTTTGTTTGATTAATAATAAAAATAACAGGTTATAAAAACGAGGTGGAGTATGATAAAGTTCGGACCTAGCGGAACAGGTAGCATTTTTGAAGAAGAAGGTTTTTCCAAAACCATAGATGTGCCAAATTGGCTAAAAGGGAAAGGTCTTGATTTGTACGAATATTCTTTTGGCAGAGGCGTTCGTATGAGTGAAGAAACCGCTAAAATTTATGGCGCAGAGTTTGCAAAATATGGTATAGAAATTTCCGTACACGCACCATATTTTATCAACTTGGCTACACAAGAAGAGGATAAAGCGGCAAACAACCACAGATATATAAAAGAAAGTTTGATAGCACTTAAAAATTTAGGTGGACAGCGTTGCGTTTTTCATCCGGGGTCTCCTTTAAAAATGCCAAGAGAGCAGGCGATGGATTTGTTAATGATGCGTCTTGATAATTTGCTAAGTGATTTATATGCAAGCAACCTTGCTGAAAACACAATGCTTGCTATTGAAACAATGGGTAAACAAGCTCAACTTGGGGATGTGGACGAAATTATTCGAATGGTAGCTCGCGATAAAATGCTTTATCCTTGTATTGACTTTGGACATTTGAATGCAAGGACAGTCGGCAGTTTAAAAAGTTACGACGATTATAGGATTGTATTGGAAAAGTTTATTGCAGGAGTTGGTTTTGATAAGGTAAACAATATGCATGTACATTTTTCCAAAATAGAGTATTCTGCAAAAGGGGAAGTAAGGCATTTGACTTTTGAAGATACAAATTTCGGACCTGATTTTGAGCCTTTGGCTAAGGCTTTGATAGATTTGAATTTGCATCCGTTTATCGTTTGTGAGTCTGCAGGAACGCAAACTATAGATAGCTTATATATGAAAAATTGTTATAATAATATGCTAAAATAAACTAAATTATATCCATTGCTTTTATGGTAAAAATTATTTTAAAATTTTACCAATTATATTTAAAACTATTTAAAAATCGGTATTAAACAAAAAATCACTCTTTTTGAAGAGTGATTTTTTGTTATAGTTTATTTTTTAATTGTAAATTGCTTTTACTGCAATGATGTTCCCGTTAAAATAAATTTGAGCTTTAGGACTGTCTTTTTCAATATCCGTTACAATTACAGTGTCTTTTTGGTCATTGATTTCCAATTTATAAAGTCCTGTGCTATCAAGCCAATTTACAAGTTCGTCTACTGTCATAAAAGAAATTGCATACCACCTGTAAATAGTGTCGCTAAATGTAATTTCCTCATTAAAGAATTTTTCAGTTAAATGAATAGGAAATACTATACCTTCGACAGATAAATGTTGTAAAGTATAATTAAGGTTATCATATATTGCATCATGCTTGCTTAAAACAGCTCTTGCAATGACTTTGTCCGATTTTACTTTATAAAGATAGGCTTTATTGTTATGAATCTCATAATTTTGATTACTATCGTAATCTTTGGCAAGTTCGCATAATTGTAAAATTGTTAAATCAGAATGAAATTTTTGATGAGTAGGGGTAGAAAAACCATTTTTCATTTTGACAGGAATAACTATTTGTTCGCCACTTATTTTAATAGAGCGGTCTACAATGCATATTTGCTTAGAATTTGCTCTATCCATATTGTTAGTAACTATAATTGGAAAGAATATGCCAAGTACTACGATTGCAATTACACTAAAAACAATGACATGTATCCAAATAGCCTTTTTGGTTTCTTTTGTCATAAAATTCTCCCTATTTTACATTTAAATAGTAACTCATTAAAACAGTGAAATTTGTTATATGTTAATTTTTTAATTGTAAATTGCTTTTACAGCAATGATGTTTCCGTTAAAATAAATTTGAGCTTTAGGACTGTCTTTTTCAATATCCGTTACAATTA
>OFFL01000722.1_pt1 | contig 33002 bp, 30 predicted proteins | sample 1521391 | NCBI WGS metagenome assembly OFFL01 (sample SAMEA3504082, study PRJEB24116) | mouse gut metagenome | biome: mouse gut; feature: mouse-associated habitat; material: faeces | place: Denmark | collected 2011
CCCTGCATCCACGGCAGGCCCTCCTGCAATGGCATCCACCAGAGCGGCCCGGTCCGCCGCATCTAACTTGCCATCGCCGTTTACATCACCCATCAGCAGCACTCCCGGGTGATATTCTCCCGCCGCATAGCTAAACCCGCTCACAAACCCTGTCAGCAGCCGGATTCCGCAGGCTCTTCCATCCACGGATATGGTCTGTGTATACGCGGCAAAGCCCTTTGCGGACACAGTCACCGTATACTGTCCCGCTGAAAGCCCTTCAAAGCTCACCCTGGTCTCCCGGTCACTGTTTGCTTCCAGAACCGCCGTGCGCGTCTGACTTTCATTCCGGGAATCCGTCAGCTTTACGGTAAACTCCACCGGGCTGTTCAGTATCACCGCCGCTCCGATAGACACATCCACCTGTCCGATCTGACCTGCTGCAACCCGCTGCTGCAGAGTGCTGTCAGACGCCGCATCGTCCCCGGACACGGTACCTGTCACGTCTGTTCCGGATATGGTGCCCATGACTCCCGCTCCTACTCCGCTGCCCGGAGCCGCTCCGCCAACCTGCCCGGCATAGGCCGTCGCCCCTTCGCTCAGCATCAAAGCCGCCGCCAGTAAAAAAACCAGCATCCTTTTCATTTCTCTTATCCTCCTGTAACCCCGCTGTATTTATCCTGCAAAAGCGCTCATTCCGTTATAGTTGAAAATTTGACTCCATGATCCCTGTGATAATCCGGCGGGCTCTGTCCGCCTCCTTAGGCGAAACCCCTATGACAAACCGGTCCTGACAGCGGAAATAGCGCTGCATGGTGATTTCGATCCCCTGCAGAACCAGGCTGCTGTCAACGATGCCGATCCCCCGGGACGTGATCTGACTGCCTTCTATGTACAAAATCGCGACCTCTCCATCTATGGAAATATCGATCCGGCTCAGCCGCTGACCCAATACCAGCATAAACCTGCTCAGCTTCCCCTTCTCCGACTCCCTGACCACAATGGAAAGCCAGTCCAGATTCAGGGCCATACACTCACAGGAAAGCCCGCACTCCTCCAGCGTTTCAAAAACCTTCCGCATACTGTCCGGATCTCTCGCCAGCTTTTCTCTCTCAATTGTTATCCGAAACCCCGAAATCTCCTGAATCTCCTGCACCATCCGCTAAACTCCAAGCCTCCCCAGTCAATAGAAACCTCTGTCATTATTCCAGCATCATTTTAATAATCTCTTTATCGGTCTGATGCATTCCCACTTTTCCAATATATCCGATACAGCTGATGGTCTCTCCGGCATCTTCCTTTAAAATACCGGTGAAGGCCTCATATTCCTTATCCCGCATGGCCAGATAGTGAGCCATCATGGCTGCGTCCAGGCTGGAAGCAATCTTGGCGGCACAGGATATCTTTGCGCCGTCGCAGATAATCCCCGGGATGTTGGCCAGGGTATTATCGATGGTAGCCTTGATCTGGGAAACCGTGCCCCCTGCCATATAGGTGATGGCCGCCGCCGAGGCACAGGAGGCTGACACTGCCCCGCAGAAAGCCGAAAGCTTCCCGATAAACTCCTTCTGGTAAATAGTGAGAAGGCTGGAAAAGGCCAGCGAGCGATACAGCTTTTCCGTGGGAATATTTTTCTCCCGGGCATAAACCACCACCGGAACCGACGACGCGATCCCCTGGTTTCCGCTGCCGGAATTGATAATTACCGGCATATCGCAGCCGCCCATCCGGGCTTCAGACGCAGCCGCCGCATAGGCCTTCATCCGGGTGACCACTCCGTCCGCATAAGCCTCCCGGATCACCCGTCCGATCCCCAGACCATAGTCACCGGAGATACCCTCATATGCGATGTCCATATTAAAGCGGATCTGACGCTCAAAAATGTCCCGAATCCGCGTAAGCTCCACTTCATCTGCAAAAGCCTTTATATTCTCCAGAGAAAGTCCGGATCGGTCTGTGGAATACCCCTTATCCGCCAGCTCTCTGGCCTTTTCAAAAACCAGCCTGCCGTCTTTTTTGATGGAGACGATGTTGGTGTGCGTATGCCGCACCTCCACTTCCACAGTCACGCCCCGGGCAAAAAGCCGAATCACAAAGTGAAGCGGTATCTCCGAATCCAGAAACTCCACGGTACAGCAGCCTGCTCTCAAAAGCTCCACGGCCCGGTTCCGCCCCGCCTCATCCACCTTCTCCAGCACCTCCATGCCTGCGGAAGCATCCCCTGCCGCAGCACCCAGGACACAGGCTGCCTCTATTCCAGTGAGCCCTCCGGAATTGGGTATGGTGACGCAGCGCACGTTCTTAATCATATTGCCGGAGCATCTGGCCGTGATCCCCTCCGGCTCACAGCCCAAAACCTCTCTTCCCCGGGCGGCGGCATAAGCCAGGGCAATAGGCTCCGTGCACCCCATGGCCGGAACCAGTTCCTCTCTGATAATGTTGATAAAGCCTTCCAACTGTTCTTTTTCTAGCATGTTCCTTTTCAAATTTCACCTTTGCGTATGATTATGACATTCTTTTTTATCGTAGCACATTTTTCGAGATACCGCAAGAATTTTGTCAGAAGACTTTAATGTAATTCATCCATAACCCATTGCTGCTTTTCACAGAGAAGCACCGCGGCGGGGACAGGATAGTCCACACCCTCCAGAAACAGCCCCTTTTCTTTTGCCTTAAGAATCACCGCCATGGGAGCACTGTCACCGCAAAGCATATATTGCTGCCATTTGGGAACCGTCTTCAGATGAGGAAAAGGGTTTCTGAACGATACCCTCCGCAATGTAAGTATCCCGTGTCTTTTTAATAGCCGCCCACGCTTATCGGGGGTGGCTCAATAACTTAGTTCGGAAAAATCCCGGACAGGTTCATGAATTTTGAAAGTTAATTATTTAACACCGGCATCTCTATAGATACTTATCCGCCTGCAAATGAAATAAGTGCGCATACATGCCATTCTGCTTCAGCAATGTATCATGAGATCCTTCTTCCACAATATGCCCGTCTCCGATAACAAGGATTCTGTCCGCAAGCGTGGTATTCGAGAGCCGATGCGATATGGTAATCAGGCTCCTGCCTTCGCTTAAATGATACATCTGATTAAATATCCTGTCTTCTGAAATGGGATCCAAGGCGGCAGACGGCTCATCCAGAACCATATATTCGCTATCCTTAAAATATGCTCTCGCCAGACCGAGAAGCTGCCATTGTCCGCCTGACAAATCCTTCCCGTTGTCAGCGTAATATCTTCCCAGAATGCTGTCAAAGCCCTGCTCCCAGCCTTGTATTATATCGGAAGCCCCGCTGATATCACAAGCCCTTTTCAGCTTTTTGTCATCAAAACGGCTTCCAAAATCCGACAGCGCAATAATCTCACGAAGCGGCAGGCAATACGTCACATAATCCTGAAAAAGCACAGAAAATGTCCTGCGTACAGCATATATGTCATACTCCCTTAAATCAACTCCATCCAGTCTGATACATCCTTCCTCTACATCATAAAATCGGAATATCAATTTGATAATCGTTGATTTACCCGCACCATTCAGACCAATCAGTCCCACCTTCTCGTGAGGCTTAATGCAAAATGAACAATTCTTCAGCACATACTGCTCCGTATTCGGATATCGGAAGGAAACATTGGAAAACTCAATTTCAGGACATGCTGACGGAATGCAGTTCCCGCTTTTCTCAGTCTCCGGGACAATATCCAGAAACTCCTGCAGCTCAATCAACCGCGTATTATTATTTAAAAAGTTGTTTACATTCTTAATGAGCTCCTGAGACTGAGAGCGAAGCCTTGACACCATACTGAGGTTATACTGCAAATCACCTATCCCGATTTTTTGATTGATTACATGAAATATCGACACAACAAGCACCAGCAGTTCTCCTGTGACATTCATAATCATAACCAGAGAATTTATAAGATGATACCTGATATCCTCTCTTCGATTTACATCAAAAAGCTTTTTCCAGACCGCCTGATACTTACTTTTGAAATAGGAACTGATATCATTCAGCTTCATCTCAAACTGAACGTCATTATTGAAAAAAACGTCGCAAAAATAGTCTATTTTTCGTTTATCTCTAAGCTGCTCCTTCTCCATTTTCAGCTTAATTTCACTGCGCTTTTTATTATATAGTATGTATGGAATCAATAATACAAAAGTGACAAGGCCAATCCACCATTCATATGCGCATACAATCACTAAAGTTAAAATCACATTGATCAGTGAAGACAAAATTTCAAACACAGTCCACGTTGTCTCGGTCAAAATCCCAAAATTACTTCTTGCATGCCGTACCTTATCTCCCATTTTGGCAGAGTCAAAAAAGGACAAATCCATACGGGAGGTTTTCTCCATCATTACCGTTTCAATATAAAAAACCACTTCATCACTATACCGCTCATTGACATAATCGCCAAACTGGCTCAGAAGATAAACTGACATCTGCAATATAAGATATATTCCAAGATATAAAGGCAGTCTTTGACCATTTGCACGATAACTGGCTATTCCATTGAGCACTTCTTTCCATAACCATATATTAACGAGGGGAACCACCGTAGTGGAAATCAATATAATCATTTTCATGGAAAAATAAAATTTTGATGCCAAAAAGCTGGTATGAATACCAAACCATACATTTTTGATCAATCCCTGAAAAAATGTTTTTATTCTATTCACACTACCTCTTCCTTTACTATATATTTTTCATGCTGAAGATGATACATTTTCGCATACAAGCCGTCTGTCTTAATCAGCTGGTCGTGAGTTCCTTCCTCAATAATGCTGCCATTATCCAACACAATAATTTTGTCAGACATGCGCGCACTGGAGATCCTGTGAGAAATCATAATTGCCGTTTTGCTATCTGACAGCGACTGGAAATCTTTAAAAATCCGATCTTCCGCTTCCGCATCCAATGCTGCTGACGGCTCATCGAAAATAACAATCGGCGCATTTTTAAAATACGCCCGTGCCAAAGCAATCTTCTGCCATTGCCCCCTGGACAGCTCAATTCCCTTATCATCAAATTGTCTTGTCATATTGGATTCCAGCCCATCCTCAAACAGAAGCTTATTGTTCTCAAATATACCGCTTTTCGCCAGAGCTCTCTCAATTTCCGCATCATTTTCTATATTCTCAAGGGAGGACATTGCAACATTTTCCCGCAGTGTCAGATGATACTGCGCGAAGCTTTGAAAAAGAACTGAAAACAAACCTCTGACCTGCCGTATATCGTAATCCGACATAGGATATCCATTGATCAGTATCTGCCCTGAATCAATCTGATAAAGACCCAGCATCAATTTAATAATTGTAGATTTTCCGGCGCCGTTGATGCCTATTATAGACATCTTTTCGCCTTTATTCATGGTAAAGGAAACACCTGACAAAACATAATTTTCAGTATAAGGATATTTAAAATACACATTTTCAAAGGTTATTGATTCAAATCCATGCAGCGGTCTGCAATTCTCTTTTTCACCATCCGTTTTTATATTCAGAAACTCAAATAGACGTCCCATGCTGTTGGCCGCCCTCTCACAGCCCATTGTCAAAACAAACAGCATATGTGCAAAAGAGTCGCTTATTGTCAACGCCAGGCTTATATAAAGAGCAACATCTCCGATACTGATTTTCCCGGCAATTGCAGTATACACCACAAAAACAGTAAAGATAATTTCACCGCTCCTTTGAACTGCCTCAGCCAATATCAGCAGCGCTGCTTTCCGTTTATCGAGTGCCTTATTTGCCGCAACATATTTATCTTTTTCTTCTTTGTACCGTGCCTTAACGGATTCTGTCAGATCATACATTCGCACATCTTTTGCCGGCCACGCATCGGTAAGCATCCAACGGTAATAGCTGAACCTGCGGACATCGGGAGCCTTGCTTCTTCTCAGTTCCTCAGACATTATATCGAACAAAAGATTTAATATGATTCCCGGAATTGTCAACACCAGAAAAATAAGCGAAAACCAAATATGAAACCTGGCAATCACTATATAGGCAACAATAAACGTGTAAAACAAAGATATAGCTTCTGCGGCCCGATATGCGGTATAAACAGCTGTATTTTTTGTATACCGCACATCCTCTATCATATCCCTTCCCTTGGATGAATCGATCACAGATAAAGACAGGCCGGCAAGCTTATCCAATAAATTACAGTCATATAAATGCTCTGCCTTTTGAAAAATACTGTCATATAAAATACTTTTCACCGAAATATTAACCTGCCGCAGCACCAGGGACACCACATATAACACAATCCAAAGCAAAAGAACGTTGATCCGAATGGCGCCTCCCACCAGGTTGTCCAAAATGTACTTTATAGCAAATGCACTGAATAATGTAATCGTAGCTTCTGACAAATTCAGCAATAAATATACCAGCATCAGCATTCCGCTTGAATGATAAATCAGCTTTACTGAATAACCGATTGATTTCAAAAACAGCTTCAATTTAGTCATTGGTTTCCCGCATCCTCCTTATAGCAGCATAAATGTCCATTTTCCTTGGAAGTGCAGCAAACCTTCCTACCCCATCATATCTGCTTGAGTACACACAATCCAATCCATCCCGACTTACTTCCCTGTATAATTCATCTATCTGCTGTAATAGATCCTTTTCTTTTGTGGAAGACAGTTTTTTTAGAATCATACCCATTCCAATCAGCTGATCATACGAGCAAATGCTATGAACACATCGAAGGTCGATCTGCATATCTCCAATAAGTATATATCCCATCTTAGAAATTACTAATTTTTCATTTCTGTCAGCATGGCCGGAATCTACGGAGTTAAAAAAAGATAAGCTTTTCTTCTGTTCACATTGAAGTGCATCGTCATTACAAGCTCCACATTGAAACCTTTCATCTTTTAGCACCTGCATGGTAATATTGATTAATGTATAATCTTTCATAATATACACATAGTCAGCTACCTTAAGAAAATCGCTGCAGCCTCCAATTACCAGAATAGACGAAACTCCCTTTTCCGTATATAGCCGGTGGACACGATCAACAAACGGGACTATTGGGTCATCACTTACCAATTCCCTCATCAGCTCATCACGAATCATAAAATTGGTTGCACTGCGGTCCTCATCAATAAGCAGTAGTCTTGCCCCTCCATCAATTGCTTCTATTATATTTGCTGCCTGTGATGTTGAGCCTGATGCTCTTTCCGCACTGAATCGTTCCGGTTCTCCGTCCGAAACCCAGCGGAAAAAAGTGGAAATGTTACATTCATAGATGGGGCGTCCGTCTTCAGCAACTATTTCAACTGCCGATTCATCTGTAATGCACAGCTCGCGGCCATCACCAAGAACATGATTATAAATGCCGCTCTGTAAAGCATTCAAAATAGTCGTCTTTCCGGAATAGCCTCCCCCGGTAATAACACTAACCCCCTTCCTTATCCCCATTCCTTTGACACCGCATATTTCTATCTCATCTTCCTTCGGTGATACGAATAATGCTGCATCCAGCTTTGGCTGATCCCCTCGTTTAGTACGCGGAAGTATGCTTCCGTTTGCTATAAATGCACAATATTCACTATCTGACAACCAATTTCTGATTGCATTCTGCTTATTTTCCAGCTCCAATGCTTTTGTCAACTTTTCCTGATTGAAATTGGCTATAAATAAATTTACAGCATACGGCAGATCCTCGCACAGCATTCGAATTGCCTTTTTCATCTTCTTATAAGGCAGCTGTACCTGAAGCCGAAAGCATATACACTGAATAAAAGCTGTGTCTCTCTCATTACTGTTTATGCGGACCGCAACACCTCCTATGTGTTCATAATCACATTCTCTGCAGTATGCGGCATACACCCCATTATTCGCCACTATCTCGCTCCCGGGCTTATAGCAATAATATCTTCCATTTTCCCTGTCCAAATGCTTTCCGTTTTCTAATTCAGCATTCATCTCATCAATATAGACTGTAAATTCCCTCAGACAAAAATCCAAAACCGCCGTACTTATCCTATTGAGCTTCAAAAGAGAGCACGGAATTTGTATTACTACGGTGGGCTTATCCAGCTCCTTGCGATTTGTTACCGAAAATGCAAACCCAACCGAACCATGATAAAATACATTATCATCGCCTTCTTCGCTAACCCGGTCTGGGAAAGTAAAAACAATCGGGCCCTCGTACATATCTCTGTAAGTTGAGGTCGTTTGATCCATATGCAGTAATATATATTTCAGTCTTTTCACAAGTCAAGGTCTCCTATTTTCTCAATATATCTATAAGTCATGTATTCACGAATAAGATATTCTGTTTACAAGTTGTATCCACCAATCCACTTTCAAACTATTATTATCTATGATTATATGCGAAGAATTAGTAATGGCATAGTAGGAGTTATATTATGATAATCCAAAAGCATTCTATCTACTTAGGTGTTCCTGTACTGGTTGCTGCACCCCCAGAAGTTCCCCATTTGCTACATCCAGAGCAAGTATGACAAGTACAAGAAAACGCAATAACTGTATTCTTCTTCGGCTTCTTTACAAGTTTCTTCATTTTTTCATTCTCACCTCCTTCCCACCAAACTCCAACTATACCATTACTAATTTTACGCATAATGTATTTGAATTGTTGTCTCCTATCTACGTCTATGATTAACTGAAAACTCATTAAGTTTATCCATTATTGTTTTAAATGCTCTATCCTGATTGGCTGAAATAAGATTTGCCACTTGAGAAGTAACATACGGTGTAGCGTAACTATTGCATGCATATGTTGTATACAATTCTGCCGTTGCTAATTCAATCGTCTGTATACCATTTGCTGAAACTGTATTGTTATCTACCCAATATATTCCTTTGTATGCTTTCATAGAATGTTTCACACCTATAACATTATCAAAACATGCTGGAAATGCCCTTTCCATTGGATTATTGTCCATTGCTGAAACCACTATTATATTTTTCTTTTCCATTTTTAAAACAATATTGTATAAAATTTTAGCATCATCAGTATTACGTGTTCCCAATGAAATATTAACTACATCAATATTATTTTTTAGACAAAATTTTAGCGCTGCACATAGCTTTTCTATATTTCCATTTTGATCAGTTCGCTTTACCTTTATAGAAATAATCTCATGCTCAACACAAGTATTTGAAATAATAACCCCTCCACATATAGTTCCATGCGACAATGAATGCAAATTGCTTCTAGTTTGCAAAATCTGATAATCTTTTGATACATAATAGTGGTGTATTTTGCATTTGGGCAATAATATTTTACTATTTATGCCATCGTCAATAATTGCTATTCTAACCATTGTTGTCGCAATTTAACTCCTTCATTCTTTCCAGATAATCTGCCAATGTTTTAACACTAGTAGTATCCGCATTCCAATATGGGATACATGAAACAGCTATATTCAAGCTTAATATCATTTTGTACAATATGTGTAAAGCATCCCGAGGATGTATACCATATGACTTAAATAATGATTCATTTACATCTACTATTTCTATATGCAACTCCCTTTGAAAACAATCACTTATTTCCTGCTCCATTTTATTCATATTCGTATCCTCAAATTTTGTCATTTATGTATTAATAAATCTCGTTTTATCCTCCACATTACAGTGTTAGATTCAGCAACTTAATGCCTGACCACCATGAACATATCAGCGTTTTTGTATTATGTCAGTCTCTCTTCTATGTCATCGACAATATTCATAGAATAATTATCTTGAAGAATATCCTCTACTCCTTCTAATTCGCTCAAATAATCATTCAAATGTTCCGTATGAAGGATTCTATAAGGATTAACTATTTCATATTTCACTATATCCACTATTCCGGATGTCAATACTAACATGTCAGCTTTCTTTCCCAAAAATGGCTCAGTGTAACTTACCAAGCTCTCTATCGTATTATTTTCCAATGAATTATGATAAATACCCAAGGTAATATAATCGGGAGAAAAATAGTATGATAATAGCCTTGCCTTAAGGGTATATGTATCTCTCGTACACCAACTCGCAGGAACCCCCAATACTACAACATCAAAATGGCCTGCTTCAATCGAATCCATCATTTTATACATTTCATTTCGAAACAAATCCAAACTATCACATAGATAAGCACATTCGGAATATGTATTCGCTCCAAATATTTCTCCACAATTGCAAGAGCTATACCATTGAACTTCATATCCTCGCGATAATAATTCGAATACTATCCCCATTTCTAATTTGAGATTATCTATATCATCTTCAATTCCTGTAACATATACGACTGGAACAGTACTGCACCTTTCAAGATTGTCCTTGTCTAAAAAAACCTTATTAATAAACCCGTGCTTTACATTTTTTTCCAGTTGAGACAGCATGTCCATATATTTTGTTGAAAAACAATGTTGATTTATAACTGTCATATTTGCATCAAGTAATTCAACAATACATTTGTATAAATATAAATCTGAACATTGATTTGCGGGAAATATGATCACCTCATCACAGTTCTTCGTGATCCAACTCAAATCAACATTGTCAAAACTATAGTAACAGCAATTACAAAACTTTGTATATATGTTCTCATTAGAAACGATTGCCTTAACATAATATGTATCACTACATATATAATCTTTTATAAATGCTTCGTTTGAAGTCAAGCCAAATAGGCATAATTTCTTCATTTTTCAATGAGCTCCTTTATTCTTTTAATTACAACATGATTTTTCATTATAGACTCAATTCGACGTTTAGTTATTTCACACTCTTGTAATTTAATATTTTTTGAGAGACTATCAAAATTATCAATATTAATAGCACATACTGAGCAAAATCTAATAGCCCAACAATTTTTACATTCTTCTTCTGTAATTTTACCTATATTAAGCAATGCATCTATGTTATTCCAATCATAACCCTTGTATATATCACCAATACACATAGTTGTGGATTTTCCACTCGCTTTTTCACATGTAAATATTTTACCATCGGTAGAAACTAACATCTTTGCCTGTCCAGGAATGCAAGGCCCAGAATGATGGTATTTTATTATTGATGTTTTTCTTGACAAACTATCTAAAAATTCGTCATAATCAGAACTATTTGAGAATAGAACTTTTTTAGTCTTTGGAATTTCCAATACTAACTCATTTTGTAAATAATTATTTATCAATGCCGCAAAAACATTCTCATTATAGCTATTAAAAAAATCTTCTGTCGGGTTTCGTTTGTAGTTATTTTTTGAACTATCCAATGTCGAAAATTGTACTAATGTATCTTCAAAAAAATCACTATTAAAAAATTTCTGTATTTCACCGATATCATCATCTCCATCAACAACACATGACAACGAAACATGCTTTTTAAAATACTCTGCATCCATACTATATATTTTTTTGAGAGATGACATAACACTTGAATATGTTCCCGTACCATCAGCTGTGAATCGCCTGTATCTATCATGATAATTCTGCGGTCCATCTAAGCTGATAGTTAAATCAAATTTATGCTCTGCAAAAAAGTCAATCATTTCCTCCGTAATAAGGGAAGCATTTGTAGTCATTGAGTAACATATTGTTTTCTCAGGCATAATCATAACTGCATATTTTACCACCTCACGAATCAAAGGAAAATTAAGCAGTGGCTCTCCTCCATAAAAAACAACTCTAATCCACGCCATATCAATGCTATTCTTTTTCAAAAAATTGATTGCGGATTTTGCCACATCAATACTCATCATTGCTCCATTGTGTGTTCTATCAAAATATCCATCTCCTGAAAAACTACAATATCTACATCTAAAATTGCAGTTCTGAGTAACCTGCAAAGTAATACCCTGTACTCGTTTTGTTAAATAATCCTTCATATACGGCGTTAATGGATGCTCTATCTTTTGTGGATACTGAGCACTGAAATACCCTTTAGAAATCCACGCCTTCAACTTCTCATCTATAGAAGAAATATTATCACCATTCTCCTTTTTATTTATAACTCTACGGATCAACAGATACTCATCATGACTTAATTCAATTATCTCATTTTTATTCACATCATAACAATACTTATTACCATAACTTGTAAATAGCTTTACATGGGGTCTTTTCATTGTTCGCTCCGATCTACCATTTTCTTTTTTCCACTATTTGAAATCATAATATCTGTTAAAGGCTTAATAGATATATTAATTTCTCCAGCTCCAGGTATCATCTCAAAGATTTTAATTTCTAACTCTTTTTTAATACTATCCGCCCACCTTGAAAAATTATTGCTAATATAGACGACTAAAGTAATCTTGTCTTTTTGTGTTTTAACCTTATATTGCCAAATTGGGTTTCCCATAGCACTATTCAAGTATTCAATACAATAAGAAAATAAAAATGGACTTATTTTTTTCCCATTTGGTAAAATGATATCATCACTTTTTCTTCCCCATATACTATCTATTATTGGTGAATTGCATCCACAAGGGCATCTATTTGACTTTCGAATAGTTATTCTATCTCCCAGATCATAAGCAATAATTGGAAACACTCTATTGTGAAGATTTGACACCAGAATACTTCCACTTATGCTATTTTCTGTTTCAGCAACATCATACATCTGTACGTATACATTATCCGAAACAATATGCATATTACCATGAGAACATTCATATCCAATAGCATTCACTTCCTGGCTTCCATAAAGGTTAGCAACATTAACCTTCAATTTATTTCGAAGACACATTTCTTGTTCATAGCTAACTTGTTCACCGTTTAATTCAATATATAATAATGAATTTGGTAATTTTCTGTCATAACGCTCCAAGAAATCTAAAATTTTAAAAATGACACTCGGCTGAGTTAACATCCATTTTGGTTCATATTTACAAATTTCTTTTAAGTAATAATCCATATCCTGATCCGACAAATTAAATTTACTAAATGATAATATTTTTCCGTAATTCAGCTTAATTATTTTTTTATGCAACATCGGTTTTGATTTGTTATATAATATGGAATGAAACGAAACACACTTATCCGAAGGCATTATATCATAGTATTTCTTTCTCAATCGCCACAAATCCATATTCGATCTAAAGTACTCATCTTGCGACCAAAAAACTTCTACCGGTTCTCCTGAAGAACCCGAAGTTCGAGAAACTTGAAATAAGTTAAAATCAAGATGCTTATACGAATCATTCAATATAAGAGTTGTTTGGGTTTGCAAATCATGTTTTTTGATGCAGGGGCCATTAGCTATCATACTTCTAAAGCAGTCTCTGCTTACACCTGCAGTACGATAAAAGGGTGATGACGCTGCATAGGCGGCTAATACATCACAAACATTTTTTTTCATCTTGCTTAGCCTCCATTTTTTCAACAATCTCATTTAATCGTCCAAAGTATCTAATAGCCTCAAATGACAAATACTCATCCTCGATCTCAATATCATATGCTTCTTCAATTTCCACAATTAATGCCATTATTCTCATTGAGTCTAATCCCAAATCTTCTATAAGATCAATTTCCGAATGATCCTCCTCACATAAAACAAAATCATCTACTTCCATTTCCGCATATCTTAAAACTATTGCCCATAAGCTTAGTTTTTGCTCCATATATTTATCCCCTTTCCATCACTATGCACTTTTTTGCCGTTAAAGCCTTGTGGTATTTTATCTACTCTACAAAATTTTCTTGGAATTTCATAAACTGCCAAACGCTTTCTCAATTTTTTAATTTCAGAATTTGACAAGATATGATCAGCCTGATAATAACAAACTAGCGAAGCTTCCCCGTCTACATTCTCACCTACAACAATACAATCATCTACGTTAACTTCATTCAAAATGCACCTTTCTACATCCTCAGGGAATATCTTATGTGCATCAATATTAATCACATCATCAATTCGTCCAACAATATATAATTCGCCATGATCTATATACCCGATATCTCCAGTATTGATTTCTTCAAATATATCTATTTCCCTTTTCCTTATTCCTTTTACATATCCACTATACAAACATGGCGAGCTAACACAAATTACTCCTTTTTCACCTTCTGATAACTTCCTTCCATTCTCATCACGAATACATATCTTCACATTACTAATTGGTTTACCAACAGACACGCCGCTATTACAATCGTATCTTTGAGCAGAAACCCTTGGACCTGCTTCTGTAAGACCATATACGTTATATATGTCCACACCATTAAAAGCATTTTTTGCCATTTCCAAATGTTTATTGTATAAAATGGCACCACTCACATAAATGCACCGTAAAGATGGAATTGTATATTTCCGTCTCTTATACTCTTCTGCATACATGAGAAGTAATGAAGGATTCAGACAAATAATCGATACATCAAACTTTATTAAATTATTCAAAACAAATCTCGGCGGAACAATAGTTGGCGCAACAATGACCTTTTTCCCTGTTTTTAATGCAACCAACAGTTCGCCTACTAGCGTTGACGAATGAGCCAGTGTTTTTGCAATATAAAAACAATCTTTATCTGATAACTTCATATACTCAATAATCGAGTCTGCATTATTACTGATTGCCTTATGCGACAAAATAATCCCCTTCGACTTACCCGTAGTGCCTGAGCTAAACAAAATAAGTGCTTCTGTAGATAAATAATTGGCATGATACTTACTCCGTATGCCAACTGGTAATTCTTCTGCAACATTCTTTTTTCTTGAATATTTGAAAAATTTAACTTCGGGGTAATCATCCAATTTGATTTCTTTAACATAACTATCTTCTACAACACACATATATGCTTCAGAATCTCTTATCATATCATATGCTGCCAAAAAAGGAATTCGCCAATCAATCAGAACAGCACAATCTCCTTGTCCCCAAATTGTCAGTAAAATTTCTATATATTCTATTGAATTTTCTCCTATTAATGCTACTCTTCCCATAACTTCTCCTTAAATTGGCTCTATATCTATCATTATATCCTGCACCTGGTCACCAACTCCCCAGCTCACTCACCAGCCTTGACAAAACACTCATTTCCTTCTCCTGAACCATTCGAAAATACCCTTCTATTCTGTCAAGCAGCTCTTCCTTTTTCGTAATATCATATTTTAACTTCAAACACATGGCGGATCCGCATATTTCGCACAGCCTATGATATTCCGAAATTATGTCTTCCGAAATTGGATACCTTTCCCTGATAAACTGCAGGCGCAATTCCATGATCTTCTTGTGCTCCTGCTCTAAAAACAATGCCCTGTGGTCGCTTTCCGCAAAGCTTTTTTCCTCTCTGGCAATCTGAATATTGTGATATATTCCTTCATAACACTGCATTCCAAAGCATCTGTTCTCATTTTCATAGGTGTCCCACATCATATCCCAATTGACATTCCATCGGCTTGTGGCACGGGACTCCAGATAATCTTTGAGAGATTCTATTACACGATACAGCTCAAATTCTGCCCGCTCCTCCTCCCTGTACGATAAAAGCTCCAGCGTACCCTCAAAGCCTCTCCTCCATGTTTGAGGCTCCTTGATCCGATTTGTTGCTCGTGTCAGCTCTTCAACACTACAGACACTCCTGCTGTATTTTCCCTGTGAAAAATTGTCTGCAATATAAAACAATCTCTCATCTTCATGCCCATATATCATCATGTCATGAAAAAAATTAAAATCATACCGGCTTATATATTTTGTTTCCACCGACAAAATAACATAATAGCCCTTTTCCAAAGCCGCTGAAATAAATCCGATCAGCCCTCCCTCTGCCTGCTCTGCCAGTTCTGCTTTAATACGCTGGAAAGAAAGCAGGGGACAATTTCTATAATAAAAGTCGTAATAATCCAGGAACTGATTTTCCCGGCAGGTCAGCTGAATAAAACAATTCATCAGCCAGGAATATGTTTTCGGCTCATTCAGTAATATAGACACCGCATTTGCATCCTTTGGAAAGGTAACGGAAAAAGGTTCCTGCAACGGTAATTTTACATTCCTGCCCATATATCAACACCCTCCTGGCAAACAGCCCGCTCAGATAAAACGTTTCTGTTGTCTTCGTTTTTTATTATCCCAAATTCTTCCATATCAGTACAACCCCAAATTTCAGCACTTAAAGATATGCCCGTAATTTATACCCTCTTTTATCTTTAGTACCGATTTTTATACCTTTTTGTTCCGAATTTTATACCTTTTTTAACAGCTCTGCAGGTTATTTTTCACGGCTTCGTTGTTCAAAGCAACATGATGCACACAAAATGAGCCAAATTCGCTCATTTTGGCGCAGGCAGTCTCGCACTTTTGTGCAAACAACACACGAAAACACCTTGCGGCCCCTACCCGTGAAAAGTAACAAAACATTACTTTAAACATTTCCCCATAAAATTCTTCTGTTGCGAAATCAGAAAAATTTCTCTATAATTTAATTACAGTTAAAGAAAGGACACATAAAGCCATGAAAATATTGAAATATCAGAAACGCCTCCTTCAGAAACATTATCATTTTTCCATTGCCATCTGCATTGTCTGCCTGCTGGCACTGCTTTCCGGCTGCGGCGGGCCGGCGAACCCGGCAGATGATATGCAAACCGGCGGAACACAGAAAAACACCTATCTCACCTCCGAAGACGTAAAATCCATAGCGCTGGAAAACGCAGGACTTTCCGAGGATGAGATCCGGCTCACACGGCTGCATCTGGATTCCTCGGACACCGCCCAGTATGAAATCGAATTTATCAGCTCCTCCATGGAGTATGACTATGTGATAGACGCGGTAACCGGAGAAATTCTTTCCATGATCTGTGAAGCAGGCAGCTATGACCTGAGTCAGGTGCCTGAAGGCCTGGCCTCCCAGGCAGGCTCTTCTCAAAACGGCTCTTCCCAGGAAGAATCCTCCCAGGACAGTCCTTCCCAGGACAGTCCCTCTCAAAACAATCCATCCCAGGACAGCTCCTCCCAAGGCAGTCCCTCCCAGAACAGCTCCTCCCAGGGCCAGAATTCTCCCGCTTCTCAGGACTCCGGGCAGTATATCGGCACTGAGGCAGCCCAACAGGCCGCCCTCTCCCATGCGAATCTGAAGGCAGAGGATGTGTATTTTACCCACACTCATCTGGAATTCGACGACGGCCGATGGCAGTATGATGTGGAATTTCACAAAGGAAACGAGGAATATGATTACGACATCGATGCACTGACCGGAGAGATCCTGGCCTTCGACCATGACGCGGAATACAAGGGTTCCTCACCCTCCGGCACACAGAGCGGGGAACAGCTCACCCAGGAGGAAGCAAAGCAGCTGGCCCTGGCCCATGCAGGCATCTCCGAAAGCGATGTGCAGCACCTGAAAATTGATTTCGATTATGATGACGGACGCGCAGAATATGAAGTGGAATGGCATGTGGGAAGAACGGAATACTCCTGCGATGTAGACGCCTATACCGGTGAAATCCTCAGCTTTAAAAAGGAGCTGGATTAAAACAGAAAGAGGTATTATATGAATTCTTATAACGCAGACAAGAAAAAAGCGGTGGTTTCCCTGGGACATGATGCCCTGGGATATACTACCGAAGCACAGCATGACGCCGTGCGTGTGACGGCAAAAGCGCTGGCAGACCTGATCGAGGAAAATTACCAGCTGACCATCACCCACAGCAACGGCCCTCAGATCAGCATGATCCATAAAGCCATGACCGAGCTTCGCCGGGTCCACCCGGATTATACGCCTGTCCCCATGTGCGTCTGCTCCGCCATGAGCCAGGGGTATGTGGGCTATGACATCCAAAATGCCCTGCGAAGCGAGCTTCTGGCCCGTGGAATCTCAAACCCGGTGAGCACCATCCTGACCCAGGTCACGGTGGACCCTTACGATGATGCGTTTTATGAGCCCGACAAGGTCATCGGAAGATACATGACCGGTGAAGAAGCCGATGTGGAAATTAAAAAAGGAAATTATGTGAAGGAATACCCCGGAAAAGGCTTCCGCCGGGTGGTGGCAGCTCCCAGACCCATCGATATTGTGGAGATCGAGGCCATCCGTACTCTCACAGAAGCCGGCCAGACGGTGATCGCCTGCGGCGGCGGCGGTATCCCTGTGATCGAGCAGCAGCACGTCCTGAAGGGAGCCTCCGCGGTAATCGAAAAAGATGCCATCGCCGCAAAGCTGGCTTCCGACCTGGACTGTCAGGAGCTGATTCTGCTTACCGGCGTAGATCAGGTATACAAAAATTTCGGAAAGGAAAATCAGACTCCTGTTTCCGCCATGTCCGCGGCGGAGGCAAGAATCATGATTGCAGAGGGACAATTTGAAGCGGGCACCATGCTTCCCAAAATAGAAGCCGCCGTCAGCTATCTGGAAAAAGCCCCCGGCGGCAGAGTATTAATCACTTCCATGCGGAAGGTAAAGGATGCGGTAAAGGGCAAAGCAGGAACTGTAATCACTGCAGACGGGCAGTAACCCAAAACCGAAGCCCTTTTTGCGTCAGTCTGCTCCCAGAGCCGACAGCATGGCTCCGATCAGAATGCAGAAATCCGAAACATTGAACACGATCCGCCTAAGCCCCTTCCAGCGGACCCCAAAGCTCAGATAATCCACCACATACTTTCGTTTCAGCCGGTCATAGGTATTGCTGAAGGCTCCGCCCAAAAGCAGAGCCAGCCCCACCCGCAGCAGACGATTTCCCCGATGGCCGAGGCTTACCACAAACAGCACAGCTATCAAAACCGTCAGCGTCAGGGACAGCGCCGCCACAAAGGAGCGCCGTCCCTGCCCCAGGTTCAGCATGGCGCCCCGATTGTGATGCCTGCGAAGCAGAAGTCTTCCTCCAAGCAATTCCTTCTCCTGCCCCATCGGCATCTCTCTTTCCACCCGCTCCTTGATCCACAGATCGCCGAAAAAAATAAGGAAAATCAATAAAATACATCCTGCTGTCATATCCGCTCCCATCTGCGCCGCCGAAACGCTCTTAACTTCTGTTTTATCTACTTCCGGCCTCCTGCGGCCACAGCCCTCACAATACTGTTCAGCGCCACAAAAATCAACGCCGCCACCGGCCAGATCAGTGCCGCCATCCCCCAACCCATATTTCTCTGCTCTCTTACATATAAACCAATTCCCAGAAATATGGCTGTCACCACACACCAGTATGCCACCGGGAAAAATCCTGTCTTTTTATTCAGGGCCTTTTTCTCCGGAGTATAATCCCCTTCCTGCAGAAGCTTCTCAAAGCTTCCCTGAATGCAGCCTGCCCATACCAAAATGGCCACAGCTACAGACAGGATCATCAACAGAAGTCCCATGCAGCACGTAGTCAGCCATAATTCGTCCACCTGAAACGCCGCTCCCAGCATCAAGGGCACCACGCTCAAAATGCACAATATCACTCCTGCAACCATACAGATCCGGTACCTTCCGGCAAATTCCTCACGCCGTTTTCCTACAATCCCCGCCACGCCGTACTGCAGACAGATTTCTTCCTTCTCCAGGAATTCGTACCGCCCCATAGGCAGACTGTTGCGCATCACCAGCGCCACCCCTGCCGCCGCCAGAATCAGCAGAATCACTACCCCCAGACCTCCTGCCATATCCTCGCTGATAGACAAATTTCCATATTCAGCCAGACCTCCCAACACCAAAAGAGGCACCGGACACAGGAGAAAAAGCGCACATCCCGCCGCCATAAAGCCTGAAAGCTTCCGCGCCAGATCCATGTAAATATTTGCTTCCTCCACAGATATACTGCGCGCTTCCGGGGGCTGATATTCCTCTTCTGCTTTGGGAATTTTTTCGTTCTCTTCCACTATTTCATCCTTCAGCAGGTAATCCGTGCTGACCTCAAACAGTCTGCTCAGCTTCAATATTTTATCCATGTCCGGGATGGACGCTCCGCTCTCCCATTTAGATACGGACTGCCTGGATATATCCAGCTTTTCCGCCAGCTGCTCCTGAGACCATTCGTTCCTTTTCCTCAATAATGCTATTTTTTCCGCCAAAATCATTTTTTAATACCTCTTCCTTTCTGATTATCCATAGCAGTCCGGACCACTGCGCCCATACTGTTATGATTTCCATGAGTCAGAGAGATCATATCAAAACCGGTGGTTGACAACCACCAAGTGCGCTTGGAAATCTGTCAACCAGCGGTTGCATTTGTCAAAATCGGCATGATCAAAGCAATTTTGCACCTCTGATCCTGGCAGACCCATATATTGTCCCAGCAGGGATAAATCTACCTTAACACAAATGCAATTTACACACAAGCGCCTTCTCCCTTGAAAGCACCCCGATTTTATGATACCATAAGCAAGCCATGGATTACGGTATCATGCGCTGCTCCATCAACATTTTTTAGGGGGTAAGCAAAATAGTGTTAATAGATGAAAAAAACTGTGCCGGGGGAGGAATTCCCCGGCTGGCCATGATAAACGATATGGCGGGCTTCGGGCGATGCTCCACGGCTGTATCCCTGCCCGTAATCAGTGTTATGGGCGTACAGGTCTGCCCTGTTCCCACCTCCATTCTGTCCAATCATCTGGGCTTTCCCAGGTGCTGTGCCGTGGACTTTACGCCCCGCATGAGAGACTATATTGGGACCTGGAAGAAGCTGGCGCTGTCCTTTGACGGCCTGTACTGCGGCTTTCTGGGGGAACCAAAGCAGGCGGCCATTGTAGAGGAATTTCTGGATATGTTCCGGCCACCCATATTTTTGCTTGATCCTGTGATGGCAGACCATGGCCGGCTTTATTCCTCCGTCACTGAGGAGCACTGTCAGCGCCTGAAAAAACTGGCGGCCCGTGCCCACATATTGACTCCCAATCTCACGGAGGCCTGCCTTCTCACGGATACTCCGTATCGGGAAGAGGGCTGGGAGGAAGATGAGCTTGACCTGCTCTGCCGGAAGCTCTCCTCTCTCTGCCCCGGCGCCATTGTAATCACAGGACTTCAGGAAAACGGACAATTTCGGAATATCATCTGGGAAAAGGGCAAAAAAGAAGCCTGCTCTGCTCCGAGAGCAGGCGCTTCCCGTCCGGGGACGGGGGATCTGTTCGCTTCAATTCTGGCCGCGGATGCCCTGCTGGGAAGGAATCTGCGTTCTTCCGTGCAAAAGGCCTCCGATTTTATTGCCCTCTGTGTCAGAAACAGCGAGCAGGCCGGAATTCCCATCCGGGAGGGTGTGGGCTTTGAGCCTCTGCTGGGATGGCTCTGCGCCAACCACTCCGTGAACAACAACAGCCCCTCTTCCCCCAAATGATTGTGAAAATCATATATACGATTAAATATTTTTCTGTTATAATAAACGGGTGCGTGGAAAATTCGCACAATTCATTATGACAGGAGGAAAAAACATGCTGGAAGATCATATCTCAAGCAAAAAATCTCTCTTCTCCACTGGTGTTCACACGGAGCTGAGAGAACAGAACAGCCGCAGCAGGCGCGTTTCCCTGATCCAGGGCAATCCCACCGGCAATATGAGAACGGAGCAGTCCGGCATCTGCGCCCGGGTTTATCAAAATGGTGTCTACGGATTTTCATCCATAGCAGAATGCTCCGGCCAGGCGGCGGAAACAGTGCTGAAGGCAGCCACAGAAAACGCTCTGTTCATGGATCGTCATGTGGGCAGAGGAAAGGGACCGCTGCCTGTAATCTCCGGTGGCGCCCTTCCTGCAGGCAGTGAAATTGCGGATGCGGACCAGAAACGATACATAGATTTTGCCAGGGAGCTGGATGCCTATATTGTGGAAAAATACCCTGGCCTGTCCAGCCGTTCCGTGATCGCCATGGAAGATTCCATGGAAAAGATCATCTGCACCTCTGACGGCTATGACGGACATATCTGCGCCCCCAGAAGCTACATCTATGTATTCTTAAACACGGAAACCACCTCCGGCACCCCCATCGAGCTTTTTCATCCCATGGGAGGCTTTGGCGTCTTCGGCGATAACTTTACCGATCCCGCCCTGCTATACCCCGAGATCGACGCCCTGTACGAACGATTGATGCAGAAGCGGGAAGGGGTCTATGCAGAGGCAGGCTATAAAACCGTGGTGCTGGGCGGGATGATGTCCGGCATGCTGGCCCATGAGGCCGTAGGCCATACCGTGGAGGCGGATCTGGTGCTGGGCGGTTCCGTGGCAGGGCCTGCTCTGAACAAGCAGGTGGGCTCCCAGCTGGTAAATCTGGTGGATTTCGCTCACACGGCCTTCGGAAAGCCCGCTCCTCTTCCCGTCTACCTGGACGACGAGGGAACACCGGCAGAGGATGCGGTTCTGATCAAGGACGGTATTCTTACCGGCTATATGAACAACAGAGAAAGTGCCCAGCACTTCGGCATGAAGCCCCAGGGCAACGCCCGTGCCTGGAGCTTTTCCGATGAACCGCTGATCCGCATGCGCAACACCGCCGTTCTGCCAGGAAAGGATAAGCTGGAGGACATGATCGCCTCCGTGGACGACGGGTATTACCTGGTCACCAGCAACAACGGTCAGGCCGACACCACCGGAGAATTCATGTTCGGTGTATGTACAGGCTATGAGATCAAAAAGGGAAAGCTGGGCCGGGCGCTGCTGGATACCACTATCTCCGGCGTGGCATTCAATATGCTGAAAACCGTGGATATGGTTTCGGACACCCTGGAATGGACCAGTTCCGGATTCTGTGGGAAAAAACAGCCCATGCCTGTGGGAATGGGCGGACCTGCCCTTCGCTGTAAGGTTATGATAGGAGGCCGCTGATATGGAAGATATAAGATTGATTGCAGAAAAGACGAAAAAAGCGCTTCTGGATGCCGGCGCACAAAAAGCACAGCTGACGGTATCGGAGACAGAGACCCACGAATTCAATGTGGACGGCGGAGAATTTTCCCTGTTCCGCACTCTGTTTGACCGCGGCCTGGCCATCACAGCATACAAGGATAACAAAAAAGGCTCTATCGCCGTCAACCGGCTTGACGATGACTCCATCAGGAATGCCGCCAGAGACTGCATTATGTCCGCAGAATCCAGCATTGCCGACGAGGCCTTTGATATCGCCCCCAAACAGGAAAACCAGGTTTTCCGCACCGGCGCCTACGAGCCGGATATCGATCTGTTCTTTGAGCGCACCCGGGAGCTGATGCGCCAGATCAAGGAGCGCCATCCCAAAATCCTTATGGAGCAGATGATCGTGAACCACAAAAAAATCCATACGGTATATCAGAATACCAATGGCACGGAATTTGAAACCTTCAAGGGCGCCTACTCCGTCTCTCTGATGTATTCCGGCCACGAGGGAGACCATACCACCTCCTTCTTCTCCAGCGACATCTACACGGACCGGCTGGATAAGCCCTTCATCGAGCTGGGATCCGTGGAAAAGGATCTGGCCGACACAGAGGCTCAGCTTCACGTCACCGAGCTGAGCGGCAAATTTGAGGGCTCCATCATCCTCACTCCGTCCAGCCTGGGTTCCTTCCTGGGAAGCATTATCTCCAACTTTGCCGCCGACGGCGTTATCCTGGAAAAGACCAGCATCTGGCTGGAAAAGCTGGGACAGCAGGTAGCGGACAGCCGCATCAGTATATCCATCTGTCCGGAGGATTCCCGGATCGTGGGCGGCGAGCACTATACTGCCGACGGCTTCCGGTCCGAGAGCTTTGATTTGATTCGAAACGGAGTACTGGAGTCCTTCTTCCTCTCTCTGTATGTGTCAAACAAGTCCGGCTTCCCCCGGGCCAAAAGCACTTCCTTCTCCGTAGTTATCGAGGGCGGCGACACATCCTACGAGGACATTATCAAAAACACTAAAAAGGGACTCATCGTAGGACGGTTCTCCGGCGGACAGCCCGGCACCAACGGAGATTTCTCCGGCGTGGCGAAAAACAGCTTTCTGGTGGAGGACGGCCAGATCAAGGGCGCTGTCAGCGAAACCATGATCAACGGCAACCTGGCCGAGCTTTTAAACAATCTGATTTCCATTTCCCGGGAAACCGTGGAGGACGGCTATTCGGTTCTGCCCTATATGGCCTTTGACAAAGTGGTTATTTCCGGCAAATAGGCCTTTACTGCGTCTGTATTTATCGCCGGCAAATGGATGAATCTTCAGAGGGCTGTGCATTTATTGCCGGCCCTCTGCCACTCTGAACAGGGAAATCATTACAGCGCCTTCTTTTTCCATCTGCCAACCCTGTAAAGGATAAAGGTAGCCACCGCCCCCAGCACCCAGGAGCTAAGCAGAGAAATCCAAAGACTTTCATAACGCCCCTGGGGCAGCTCCGGCGTTCTGGTCAGCCAGACCAGTCCGTAGGCCAGAGGAACCCTCACCGCCACCGTGGTCAGTAAAGAGATCCACATAGGCGTCACGGTATCTCCGGCCCCCCGCATGACCCCTGACAGGCTCTGGGTCACAGCCATGGCAATATAGCCCACCGCCAGGATTTTCATCATATCGGCGCTGAGCTGCGCCAATTCCTCCGTATTGGTAAAAACCCCCATGAGATGGGGACCAAACAGCAGGATCAGACCGGTAATGACTGCGGAGGTGCACACAGCGATCAGCGTGCCCTGCCTGGCCCCCTGCTTCACCCGGTCATACTGTCTGGCGCCCACATTCTGTCCCGCGTATGTAGTCATGGCCGTTCCGAAGGAAAAGTTGGGCATCATGGCAAAGCCGTCCACCCTCATTATAATCACATTGGCCGCAATGATCATTTCTCCGAAGCTGTTGGTAAGAGACTGAACCACTACCATGGCCAGGGAAAAGATGGCCTGGGTAAGCCCGGAGGGCAGGCCCAGACGGATCACAGTCCCTAAATTCCTGCCGTCCGGCTTCAGATATTCGGCCTTCATATCGAAAAATTCCGTCATCCTCCGAAGCTTCAATATGCACAAAACGGCTGAGATCAGCTGGGCGATCACCGTGGCCAGAGCCACTCCCGCCACCTCCATATGAAATCCCGCCACAAATACCACATCCAGCACAATATTGATCACCGTGGCGATCAGCAGATATATCAGAGCTGAAAGAGAGTCCCCAAGTCCCCTGAGAATTCCGCACAGGATATTATAATATGCCAGCCCGGCAATTCCCCACAGAAGGATCATCAGATAAGAGGTGCACCAATCCAGTATGCTCTCCGGCGTATCCAGCAGCACCAGCAGCGGACGGATCGCCAGAGAGCCTGCGATCATCAGCAGAAGAGACGCGGCGGCCGTCAACGTCACAGTGCTGCCAATGGTGCGGGACAGGTTCTCTCTGTCATGGGAGCCATAATACTGGGATACCATAATGCCAGCCCCCATGGATATACCCACAAACAATACCAGCAAAAGATTGAATATGGGACTGGCGCTGCCCACTGCCGCCAGCGCATTGTCCCCCACATATTTTCCCACCACAATGCTGTCCACTGTATTGTACAGCTGCTGTGCAATATTTCCCAACAGCATGGGAACAGTAAAAATCGCAATTTTCTCCCAGGGCTTTCCCTCTGTCATATCCACCTGGCCGAACAGGCGGGTCACTTTTTCCAGCATATATCTCACCTTTTTCTCTTAATATAGATCTTTATTCTCCGATCAGTACTCTGGAACTTCCATATTCCTCCGGAGCAGCGCATACCTCCGCCTCCTTGAATCCAACGCTGGAGGCGTTCTTCATAAAGCTTCTGTAAGGCATCCCAGGCAGTATCCTCTTTGCTTACGCCGCAGCCTGCACAGGCGCGATCAAACCCTCTACGCTTCCGTCCTCATTACGCGCAATATACTGGGCAGCGAATCTTCCATACATCATCATAGCAGGAACGCTGGAAAATTTCAATCCTTCTGCGTATGAAGGAATATCTCCAGCGGCCTCACATTTCCCTCTGTTCCGGCTTCAAAGATGTTGTCGGTCTTCCATAGCCGGGGCCCCTGGGGCACGATCCCGTAGGCAGACATGGCAAAAGGGATTTCCGGATCCGGCTTCCCGCCGTTATAATACAGGCCGCTGTATACCATGCCGGATCCATCATAAACCGCCAGCAGTACATTCATTTCAAACCAATCCTCGAAGGCCGCCAGAACCAGCCTTTCCCCGTCAAATAAGCATACATTCTCCCTGGGAAAGGGGTTTCCCCCAATTCTGGTTTTCTCCGGATCCTGCGGGAATTCCCCGCTGCACCACAGACGAAATCCCTCCTCCTCCCGAATCGCAAAGGAAAATTCATTGTTGTCCCAGGTAAACAGGATTCCTTCCTCCCCGAGCAGCATCCGGCAAAGGTCAAAGCTGGACTTCCCTACAGAAAGCTTCTGCACCGGAACCAACCCGTCCTCTTCTATTTCATAAACCCACAGCCAATATTCCTCCTGTTCCCGAACCGTCAGGTATATCCTGCCCTCTTCCTCCTCAAGCAGCATCTGCAGGGGTACTCCCTCTCCGGGATACTCGCATGCCTTTCTGACCTGCGTCAGATCCAGATGAAAGAGATCCTGCTTCTCCTGTTCCCAGGGAAAAAAGAAAATCCCCTTGTTCTGCCCCCTGTCCACACCTGCGCCGGTATCCATATCCTCCAGGCAGAATATGCAGTAAAACCCATCCTCCCCAAAAGCGGACGCGCCGGTAATATCCGTCTGCTGCTCTCCCTGGTCCACCCCGGCAGACACAGACACCAGCTGGCCCCCGAAGTCTTTTCCCACGGTTACATCAAACCGATCCTCCGCTGTGGATATGTGAAAAAAGTCAGAAAGCCAGCCGCAGACCTTCTGATAGTCCCCCTCATATATCACGGAAACCCCTTCCAGATCCAGCACCAGGGGATAATACTCATAATAATCCCCGATCCTCATCTGGCAGCTGTATGTTTCCCCTGCAGCGGCTTTCTCTGCCACAGCCTTGATAATTTCGGAAAACGGAAGGTTATCCGGGTTTACCACAGCCGCCACATCTGTGAAAGCCGACCCAAAGCCCGCTCCCCCTTCCGGACGAAGCTGCGCACTTTTAATCGGCACCAGATCCCAGGATACATGCCGGGAAGCAAAAGTAAAGCTGCTCTCTGCTTCTTTCCCGCTATCCGCCGCATACACCGTATTCCAAAACAGATGCCCGTCCCAGCAGGCTGCAGTCTGCAGAATAATGCCCTCCGCCGCAGCCAAATCCCCGGAAAGGACCTCCCGGGCAATAATGATCTCTTCCTTTCCGCCGTCCACCCTCCTGATTGCAAAAGGAAGGGAAATCAACGCCAGCACCATAAATACAGCCGCAAACCAAAAGCTTTTTTTCATACCGCTCCTCATCGTGCACAATAATATGCGCCAACATCGAATCTACCTCTGCGTCAATTCCTCCAGAGCCCGGTTGACTCTGTCGGGACGATACCCGCAGACCTCCTTCACATAGTCTGTCAAGGTCCTTCCCTGCTCCTCCAGCTCCAACGTGGTAATGTCTCCCGCTATCCTGCCTTTTTGAAGCAGAATTCCGCGCCCCACAAACCTCTCCACCTCCCCGATCAGATGGGTGGACAAGAATACCGTCTCCTCCGGCTCCAGAATCCCCAGCAGCACCTTATAGAAATCCTCCCGGTTGAACAGATCATTGCTCACAAAGGGTTCATCCATCAAAATGTAATCCGCCCCCTGGCACAAAGCCATTATCACCTCAAACTGATTCTGCTGACCGACAGAAAAGTTTTTTACCGCGGTTTTCATGGAAAGCTCAAAAAAATCCATTAACGCTTTAAATCGTTTATCCCGAAAGCACCCGAAATGCATCTGGTAAAAATCCCTGTGAGATATAGGAGTCAAATTGGGAAAGAATGAGTGTTCACAGGTGGCAAAGGACAGCCGGCCAATATTACCCCTGTGAATTTTCTCTCCGTCCAGGAGAATCTCTCCCTCATAGGATAAAAGCCCCAAAATACATTTTAGCAAAGTAGTTTTGCCGGCTCCGTTTTCCCCAAACAGTCCCACGATCTCCCCCTGACCGACCCGAAACTCCACTCCCCGGAGCGCTTCTATTCCTCCCATCCTGCCATGATATACCTTCTTCAAAGACCTTACTTCCAGCATAGCTCATCTTCCCTCCTCCATTGTTGTCTCTTCCGGATCCAACACCGGCTCACAGCTTATGCATTTTGCGGACCCGCCCCTTTACGGCAGGCATTCCCGGGGTATGACCAGCAGATAGCTTCCATAGTATAACAGATTCAGCAGTCCTGCCAGCGCCGCCGCGGCCAGAAGCCCCAGAAGCGGCCCCTGCACACAGCTTTTGAGCAGTACCCACCGTCCGGGCAGACGCTTCATCAGATAAATGCTTTTTGTACTCTGCCGGTAATAAATATAATGAAAGATTACCGTAGCCGCCAAAAACAGAAAAAGCGGCAGATAAAAGCTCCATTGCTCTGCCACAAGCCGCCCAAAAGGCGCCGCCAGGACTCCCTCCCTCAGTACTCGGCTTCTGTTTCTGTATTCATACAGATTATCCACGGCGGAATGCAGCCTGCCGAAAAAAGAAAGACTTAAAACAGCGCCCAGCCCCAGCAGAAGCCCGGCTCCGTTTCGTTCCATCTCATATGCATAGCCCGGCGGAAAATATTTTTCCCAATTCATCTCCATACCTCCTGCCCGCTCATTGTCGGCGATATTCTGCCCCTCACTGCTCCCGGGAATAAAAATTACGCCACAGGTTCACGGCAATAACCGCACCATATACCAGCATACATACCACATCTAAAAAATTAATCCCTATGGGACTCACAAACCACACTGCCGTGACCACAAACAAAAGATTCAAAACTGCGTAGTTCCTCTTTCCTGCTCCCCTGCCTGCCTCCAGAGAAAAAGCTGCCAGAAGAAACAGATTGCGCATCCACTTTCCCGCCTCCGCCATAGGCAGCAGACAATGCAGGAAATCGGACTGATAAAATGTCAGAAATAAGCCAAAGGAAGCCGGAACGCTTCCGCCGATCCGCTCTCCGCACAGCCTGACCAGGCCTATGGCGGCCCAGATCTGCACCATAAAAAGCATCCACAGGCAAAGCAGATTGTAAACCGCCTGCAGACAGAAAATCCTCCTGTCCGAAACCCCCAGACGCCCCATGACGTTTCCGCTCTTTTCCCTGAGCATGCCCTGGGATCTGGCCAGAATAAAGAGTACCAGCCCCAACGCTCCAAAAAACACCAGGGAAATATGGCTGCCGCTTATGACCTCTGCCGGAGTCCGCCCCTGCCCGTTTTCCAGATACCCGTATACACAGGCTCCTTCTGCCAGCACCATGACAATGAAAACCGCAAATATTTTGTAAATGCTGCACCGGGCCAGCAGGGTCCAAAGCGATAGTACCCGATAGGTTCTGATTTTCCCTCTACCCTCTGTCATTTCCACTCTCCTCTGCCAATTCTGTTGTCCCTCGTCAATTCTGCTCCCCGTCAATTCTGCTCTCCCCGTCAATTGTCGCTCCCCCGTCAGTTCTGCTCCCCTTCTCCAATTCTGCCGCCTCAAAGCCCCCTATACGCTTTCTCACACTTCCCAGAGCTTCTCAGCCAGGGCAAATGCCTCCTTGGCAGACACCCCCAGTCCTTTCATGGCCTTGACCCACATCTGCGTGTCTTTGGCAAGAAGCTCCCTTCGGATGCGTTCCACCGTCTCCGCATTCACATTGGTATAGCTTTTGGTGCCGGAACGGGAAACGATAATGCCCTCCTCCTCCAGCATATGGTATGCCTTTTGAATTGTATTGGGATTGACCCCCAGCAACGCGGATAAGGCCCTTCTGGAGGGTACCTCCTCCTGTCCTCTGATAGTGCCTGCTGCAATGCCCTGCTTGATATGGCGTATGATCTGCATATAAATAGGGTACCCGTCGCTCAGTAAAAAATCATTAAAGGATATCATTTTTCACGCTCCAACCGTATCAATTGTATAATACAGTTCTTTGACCGTATTATACAGCTAATACGGTTTGCTGTCAATCCCGGTATGCTTTCAATCCAGCAAAAAGTTCTTAAAGCATGATTTTGCGAATGGTACAATATAAACATTCATAAAGCAGCTGCTTCGCATCTGACGCCGTTTACACGACTCAAAAAAGGCGGAAACTTTCGTCTCCGCCTTAGGGTTCATTCTTGCAAATAGATATCTCAGTTGTTTTCCAGGAAGGTCTTGGCCTGCTCCTGCAGAGCGGCATATACCTTCTCCGCCCCGGCAGCTTCCATCTTGCTGCGCATCTTGGCGATATCTCCCTCCGGGTCGTCGGTAAAGCCCAGACCCAGAAGCTTATAATCCGTATTGAAAATTTCTCCCATGGCTGCAATCTCATTCTTCACTGCCGCATCGTCAAACACAAAGGTCTGATACCGGCTGCTTCTGGCAGTTTCCTGCCACCTGGCGGTCAGCTCCGGCAGATTGGGGATGCCTCCTTCGATAACTCTCCAGTTGGCATCATTGCGCACACCCCAGTTACAGTTGCCGTCATAGGCATAGTTTGTGCTGTCAGGCAGAGAAACCAGCGCATTGTCTCCTGCGGCTTCCCAGTGCTTTCCTTCAATGCCATAGCAGAACAGGCTGTTGACCTCTTCATCGTTGCGCAGGTAATCAAGTGCCATCAGAGCCCGCTGGGGATGCTTGGATTTGGAGAAAATGCTCATACCGTTGGCCAGATAGGAATTCAGGACAGGAGGCGCATCCTCCTGAGCATCAAATACCCTGACATCCCACTCCGGATGCTCGGCAGTAACGGCGGCGTAAACACTCTTGGCGGTGTTTGCATTCATCAGAGCCAGCGCGGAACGGCCTGCCTGAAAGCTCTCTGTGTTATTCTGTGTGTTTACCACAGCGTTCTTGCTCCAAAAGCCCCGGTCCTTCCAATCCTTCAGACGGGTGATCACATCCAGGAAGGGATCCTGATCATAATTACCCTTTACAGCAGCTGTGTCATCCAATGAGCTGACGCTGGCCATAACCTGCCAGGGACCGATCCCGGTAAGCTTTTCACTGCTCTGCTCGCAGGCCTGCGCCCACATACGGTCATAGACAAACAGCTTATCGTAATCAGATCCCACGTCCAGGGGAATCATGCCCGCCTCGTTCTGGGCAATGGCATCCATGTAAGCTTCGGCCTCATCCAGGGATGAAACAGAACTGATGTTATACTTATCCATCAGATCTCCCCGAACCATGTATACATACGCGGTGATCTCCTTATAGTTCATAGGCAGCATGTAAACCTTGTCACCCACCTTGGCCTGCTCCCAGGCTTCGGGATACATGGTCTGGGCAGTCATGGGCGCGTAGGTTTCCAGATCCTCCCGGGTGATCTCCCAAAAGCCCTGCTTGGTAGCCTGGGCATTGTAGAAGCACCAGTCGGCGGTGTAAATAATATCCCAGTCCTCGCCGGAGGCAAAGATCAGGGGATACTTGCTCTCATATTCGCCCCAGCTCATGAATTTCACTTCAATAGTGGCATTGATTTCCGCCTTCAGGCGCTCGTTGATTTTGGCAAATACCTCGTCATTATCCACAGGGCGGTCTCCAATGAGATACATGGTCAGGGTAACTTCCTCGGAGATGTCAGGCCCGGCAGGCTCCTCCGGCTGGGAAGGCTCTGCAGACTGCTGCGTGTCGGAAGGCTGATCCTGATCGGCAGTATCGGATTTGGCGGGGACAGTAGAATCATTTCCCGCAGGACTGCTGCCGCAGGCGGACAAAACTCCCATACACAGGATTGCTGCCAACAACAGTGACAAAATGCGTTTCTTCTTTCTGTTCATAGTTTTCCTCCTTTTTCAGAACACAATATACTTAAAATTCTTTCGAATTTTCAGCCGAAACAGCCGGACAAAGCATCAGCCCTTTACAGCGCCGATGGTGACGCCCTTTACAAAATATTTTTGCAGGAACGGATACAGCAGGACAATAGGGCCTGTGGCCACCACTGTCATGGCCAGCTTCATGGGCTCGCTGGGCACATCGCTGGCGGGAATACCGCTGCGGGCCGCGGCGGCGTTGAGGGCCTGGGCCTTAGTCAGAATATTGTTCAAAAAATACTGCAGCGGATAAAGCTCCTTCCGGCCTTCATCCAGGAACAGCATGGCGTTGTACCAGTCGTTCCAATAGTTCAGAGCGATGAACAGGCCCACTGTGGCCAGCCCCGCCTTGCACAGGGGCATGGCGATCCGGCAATAGATAATCCAGTCTCCCGCACCGTCCAGGCGGGCAGACTCATACAGCCCCTGAGGAATATTCATCATATAACTCTTTAAAATAAGCAGATATGTTACATTGATCAGTATTGGGACAATCAATGAAATAATATTATTGTGAAAATGCAGGTACTTGGTATTAAAAATATACCAGGGTACCAGGCCGCCGCCAAAAATGGAAGTGAAGTAAAAGAAAAACGACACCTGATAACGGTAGCGGAAATCCCTGCACGCCAGCACATAGGCGGCCATACTGGTAAAAAGCAGCCCCAGCAGTGTACCTGCCCCGGTCACAAAAATCGTGACGCCGTAAGCCCGCAGCAGCTCCCCGGGAATCCGGAACAGCATTTTATATGCATCCAGAGAAAAGTTCTGGGGAATCAGCTGGTAGCCGCCAAGCTGAATGGAACGCTGGTCGGAAAAGGAACCGCTGACCACCAGCCAAAAAGGCAGCAGACAGATCAGAGAAAGCAAAGCAAGCACCACATAAGCAATCACATTAAACACGATTCTGTCCCGTCCCATGGTCCTGCCGTTGGCATCCTTCAGTTTGCGCATAGTGTCATCCTCCTTTACGTCACACCCCTGTCAGAATAAAGCGTAATCCGGTTCGGCCTTTTTCACCAGAAAGTTTGCTATCAGAACCAGGATAAAGGAAATCCCCGACTGATACAGTCCGGCGGCGCTGGTCATACCGAACTCCTGAAGGGTCAGCAGCGAACGGGTAACATAAGTATCGATTACATCCGTGGTCTCCAGCACCATGGGATTATTGCCCGTCACCTGCCAGAACATTTGGAAATCACCCTTCATAATCGTACCGATGGCCAGCAGAAACAGGATGACAATGGTGGGACGGATGCAGGGGAGAGTAAGGTGGCGGATCTTCTGCCACATGCGGGCGCCGTCCGCCTCTG
>OFFL01000724.1_pt1 | contig 32902 bp, 23 predicted proteins | sample 1521391 | NCBI WGS metagenome assembly OFFL01 (sample SAMEA3504082, study PRJEB24116) | mouse gut metagenome | biome: mouse gut; feature: mouse-associated habitat; material: faeces | place: Denmark | collected 2011
CCAACTACAAGATAATGTGGCCATCGTGTATCCAAAACAAATATCAAGTATTGAAAACACAATAAACAATACAAAAATCGATATTAAAACCAAAAACGAGAACGAGCAAGCAGAGTTTTCTATGATAATCAATGGCAAAATTTATACTGAAAAGAAAGAAGTAGGAGATATTATCAAACTTGCTTGTAATCGCAAAGATACTGACTTTGTAATAGGTCAATATCGTGGCTTCGAGATTGCGGTGGGAACAAAAGCAACAGACTTTGGAAACTCATTGCTAGCACAAGATGAGATTTTTATCAAAGGAGCGAACACTTATAAAATAGAAATTGGCGAAAGTTCAATCGGTCTGATAACTAGAATTGAGAATTGTATCAATAGTCTTGATAAAAAATTGCTTGATGAAGAAAACAATTTACAAGTAGTTCAGAACAAAGTAAAGAACTCTGAAGCATTGCTGCAACAACCTTTCGAGTACGAAGAACAAATAGACTCTCTACGCAATGAGTTGAGCGAAATAGACAACGAACTAGACCTTGATAACAATGTTATTGAAGTAGTCGAAGATAAGGTGGTAGAGCAGATTGATAGCGAGATTGTAGAAATGGAACAAGCGGAAATTATTAATAGCGAAATCGTGGCCAACAATCAAGCAGCGATAGCAAAAGCAACTCAAAGAACATTGAAATAAGGATAATCAAAGTATGGTAAAGTATGTAATAAGAGAAGAAGCGAGAGATAATGGCATTATTATTGATTTGTTTTTAATCAAAGGAAAAACATTTGAGAGAGAACAGAGCATTGAGTATGCTCATAGTGATTTTGACAATTTGTCTGCTTTTAATGTAGAAAAATCAAAAACTATTGACAATATTATTGCCAAAATAAAAAAATGCTATTTTTTGAAACTAACACCTTCCAACGATGGTGTGAGTGCAACTCTTTATTTATGTAATGAAAAAGGTAAAAGGCAACTTAATTATGGAAATATGAGTTATGATGACATGACCGCTGAAGAAACAATTAATCTTGCCAATATGTATAGCAGCAACTATATTCTCAAATTGCACAGAAAATTCTACCGTAGAATAGTTTACTGGAGTGCATTAGCACTATTAATAATTCTCTTGTGTATATTGTATTTTCTTAAAGTTTAATAAAATTAAGCAAAAAGTCGGATATATTTCTATATCTGACTTTTATTTTGCAAAAATGTCTTGACATTTAAATTTTATTATATTATACTAAAAAAGTAAGCAGATGTATAATAGTGTGATTCCAATGGCAATATTATATGTGCCGTATAAGTGTTGCCCGTGCCATTGGATTAGTATCTGCTTACAGCAGTCGAAAGACTGAAGATATTAAAAGGTAACACTTATATCTTTTTTTGTCAGTTTTATAAAACTTATTGACAAAAAAGAAAAAAGTTGCTACAATGAATGTAACAACTTTTGAAATCTTTTCAAATTGAACGCCAATTCAATTTGAAGGGTAATAACCAAACACCACTTGGTTATCGGCGAATGACTACTAACCTTAACAAATTAGTCATTCAATTACAATAATATTATATTATAATTGAATTCGTTTGTCAAGTGGTTTTTTGTGGTTAATCGCAAAAAATCACTTAATTTTTTACAAAAACTAGCAATGGAAACAGTCTAATAATTAGACCAGTCCAAAAAATAGACCACTCTAAATTTTAGAGTACCTAAAAAATACTAAAAAGGAGATAAGTTACAGCGATGATAAGCACTAATTACATAAAACTTGATTTTAAGCCAATTTTGCTTAATGATTTGACTTCATCTGAGAAAGTAGCAATAACTTATCTCTACCATGCAAAAGATAATTTTAAAGAAAAAATCCAAATAGGCAGAAGAAAAATGTCGAATATTGTTAATTGTTGCGAAAGCACAATTTCCAATGTGTTTAAGAACCTTAAAGAAAACTATTCGCTTGAAGCAATCCGTCAACACGGCAAAGAAGGCAAGCGTATAATAAATGAATATAAAATTCACGAAACATACATAGATATTTCTCGTGATGATATGCAATTAATGGCTAAAATAGGTTGTAACACCAATTTTATGATGGATTATGGTTTATTGTTCAATTATGAATATGCTGGACAAGTTAGTCCTACTGACAAAATTGTATTGATGGCGCTTCACTCATTAAAGCCAGAGAAGTATCAAAGAACAAAAAGTCAAGGTTTAAGGTGCAGTGTAAAGGTTTCTATAAAAGATTTGCAACTATTAACAAAATTATCAAAAGAAACCATTAGAAAATCAATAAGAACACTAAATAAGGTTGGAATAGTAAAGACACACCGCCATAAAGATAAACATAATTATTGCTGCAGAAACGAATATTTTTTAGAAAGTCTGACAACTTGGCTTACTAAAAAGAAAAAAGAAGTGCAGCAAGCAAGAGAACGACAGAGAGCAGAACTGGAACAAGTGGTAGGAACATATTGTTCAGATGCTAGTTGTGCTGAAGATAGTACATATAACATATTCCAAAATATGGAGTATGAAGATGACAGTGGCGGTAATAATTGACAACTGAATTGGTGCATTACAAGGGTAATGTGCCTAGTTTACTATCTAAAACAGCATAAAAAATGCAATTCTAGCACTTTTGCAAATGAATTTGTATAAATAATCAACCAAAAACAGAAAATTTTTAAGTGAAAAATGGCTCAAAATTCATTTTTCGCTTTTATTTTTCTTATATTAAGTCTAAATTTTAGACTATTAATATATAAAAATAAGACTATAAATATCTAATAAATAGACTGAAAACGATTAAAAATTATGCACCATATATATAACTAAATAAAATACTAACACAAGAAGGGTATTGGTTTAACTTTTTTTATTAAAATATTAAATACTAAATACCTTTTATGCAGAATGTATATTTATTCTTATAAATGTATATTCGCATAATTATAGTTTATTCAAGTAGTATTGTTTTAAACAATGATTTTATTAATATAGAGTTTATTACGATAGAGTAGTTTGGTGCAGAGAGCCACTTCTTTTGTGGTTGTAAAAGTATTTTGCGTTAGCAAACCAAAAGTTTTTGAAAAAGGGTTGAAAAAGGGTTGACATTTTCAAAATACTTTGGTATAATAAAGGTACAAAGATAAGATTGGCTGCAGCAATCGAAAGGAGTATTTATGAGAGAGGTTAGAAGACTTACTGCACAAGATGTTAGAGCGTTTTGTATAGCAGAGAATTTGTACACTAATGGTACTATTGCAGAGTATAATAAAATGCTGTTAAGAGCCGATAATAGCGAATATAGTGTTGAATTGGTAGAATACTTAGCAAATGATATTTATGAGCATTCTATAGTTGATGGTGGCTACAGCAAGGCGGAACTACTTAATCATTTTATGTTTAAGATTGCTAATGATTGTACCACATCATTTTTTGAGGCGGAAAGACAGACTTCGAATGAACAGCCTTTTACTGATTATCAAATCAAAAATTTTAAGGTTTATGTACGCACTATTGGATATAATGGTGGTTTACATGAAGAAGAACCAAAGGAATTTTTAACTGAAGAAGAAGTGCTTGATTTTATAGAAAAATCAAAAGAAAGGATTTCTTATTTTGGTGCAACAGTTGAACAAATTAGATATTGCAATTTTAATTAAAGGAGAATAAGATTATGGCATTTGATTTTAATGATATTTCTATTGAAGTAACTAGGTTTGATTATAGCGAGGAAGGCTCTGAGCAACAGTTTATAATTATTGATAAAGACGATATTGAGTCTGAACTTGATGGTTGTTGTTATGATTTAGACAAAGTAGAGCAAGTAAGGCTTGTTAATTGGAATGCAAGACTTTTCACAAAACATTGGACTGGTAAAAAGTTTTTAGGCAAGTGGGTGAGTAGATACGATTATTTAGATGTTGCTAAATTAACTATTGATGGCACATCTGATAGAGTGCAAGCAATGCTTGAGATTGAGTTTGAAGTTATTTTTGCCAATGATGAAAGAGAGTATATAACTATTACAAAATATACTAATTTTAGTTTTTAAGGAGTGTTTATGAAGCATAATATAAGAACTTATGATTTAACCGAGAACAATGAAATGTATGTTGTAAAAGTAACAACGCATAGTGGTAAAGAAGAAAGAAAGTTTGTTCATTCAAACTATAATTTAGCCGTTGAAGTGGCTGAAGATACAGCAAAAACATACTGGCGAAGTGTAGCACGAGTTGAAATAGTAAAAGAAACTCTACTAAAGCAAATTGTAATTGATATTGAAAAGGAGTAGAATGATGAGATATATTATAATGTCAAGAGATAGGGTAACTAAAGAAATTGTGTCTATAAATGAGGTTTTATCTGAAGCCGAATTTAATGAGATTAAAACACGCTATAGTGAGATTGATAAAGACTTTTCTAATGTGTACTATACTGATTGCCAAGAAATTGAAGAAGGCACATTTGAAAGTCATTTGATAGATTTTGCAATCGAAGCAACCAAAAAGCATAAATTGCTTAAAAAGAACATTCAAAAGATTTTGTCTGAGGACTGATTATGGAATTACTTATTGATAAAAAGTATTTGTTAAGACTTGAGAAATACACAAAATTTGGATTTGGTGGCTCTTTTGAATTTGCAGCAAGGTATGTTTTTTCATTACCAAATAACTCTAATATTCCCGATGGATACACTATATATATTGAAGCCAAAGAAGTTGAGTGGGATACTAAAGATGGTGTTTATTTTAATTCCGAGCCATTGTATACTAGAGAATTGGAAAATAATAAAACCTATCGCTTAAATAGAGAAGATGATGTATATATGGCTACCATGACCGAGAACAGAGAGCAAGGCAAGCGATATAAAAGATACAAATATTCTGCTGAAGAATTGTATGCACTTTATCAAAATGTCGATTTGCAGTCAGCACAAAGTGTAGTCGCTAAAGTGGATATTTACATTAAAGGCAATGAAGGATTGAAACATGAGATATTTTATGGTAATCGCATTGATAAGACTGTGTATTTGGTTGGAAAAGTGCAAGGTTGTTGGTTTTATTGTTCTGAACTTGACACTAAGAGAAGAATCAACTCTCATGGTGTTACTATTTTGGGATATATCGAAGATAAGTCAGTAGACACCATCAAAGAACTGATAGAACAAGCACAAAAGAAAATAGAGTATCTTACTAAAGCATTTAATGATGTGTATGATGCTAGACGCGATATAGAACGGGTTTTGTTTGAAATTGAATATTTTTGTGGAAATAAAAAGGTTTGCGAAGAAAACTTGGATATTCTAAAACAAGTTCGTAGTGTTCAAAAACAAGCAAAAAAGGCACAAGAATATATTAATAAAAGATTATCAGAGCAAGAGACCAAAGAACAAAATATTTGGAACGAACTTGAATTTGAAATGAAAAAATTTTATATAAAAGAAGGTGTATAAATGTACTACATAAAAAAAGATGAAAGTGGTTATATAAATCCATCAGATTACTTGGATTTTTTTGATGAGTTTAATAAAAAGGATATGGAAAATTATTTTTTCATTACTAGGGTTGCTGAATATCTTAATTATTTTCTTGATTCAACACCAACAATGTATGGCAATCTTGATTATGAAAGAATGAGTGGCTTTATAAATGGCTACTGCTCAGCAAAAAGTTGGAACATAGAAGAAACAGATGATTTTATGACTATAGTAACACAAAATGGTCGAAAAAAGTTTGTGTTTGAAAAACCACCTTTGCCAGACAGTTACCATGAGCGTATAAAAGAAAACAATAGAACATTGAATGCACTATTGAATAATTAAAAGGAGTGAAACTATGAAGCAAGGAAAATTGTATTTGAATGAGATTGGCAGATACGCCATCGATGAGTATACGGAACTTAGAAGTGGCGATATTGTAGAAATATCGCTAAACGGCAATGAATGGATTAAAACAGCCATAGAACACGCAGATTGTTATGGTGGCTATTATGCGACCATAAATCCAGACATGTCGCTAAACGGGCTATATTGCCGCAAATAAGGGGGGATTATGATAGAATATCCAAATGATTTTAATAAATTTGTAGAATTTGTTAAAAAAGAACTCAATATAGAGTTTGATATCAGAGAAGATGAATTGCCGGGCAATGTGAGAGGAGTTGTCTATTATGATGATATTGTATCAGGGAACGCAGTTATATATCTTAATAAAAATTTTGACTTTCCTAATATTTTTGATTTATATTTTGTGATAGCACATGAGGGTAGGCATATTTGGCAAATTAAAAATAATAAATTTAACAAAGAAAATTATAAACAAAGAACTGAAACTGAAAAAATGCAAGAGTATAATGAGCAAGAAGCAGAAATAGACGCGCATGCTTTTGCTGCTGCAGCAATGATGAAATATGCCGGGATAAAACCACTTTTTGAAATGTTTGAAGAAGAATACAAATCAAAAATATATCAAAAAGCGAACATTATTTATAATGAAATGCTTAATAAAAAGAAGTATAAAGAAAAAAATGCTTTATCTGCAAATGATTTAGCAGTGATGACTGGGAGAAGCAGAACCGCAATTTATAAACTTGCAAAGAGATTGGGAAGATTACCAACAATAGAAGAAATAGTAAATAGACCAAATCATAGACCGCCAAAGTATAAATAATAAAAGTAGAGCATATTTTTAACTGTTCGCAAAATAATAATTTTACGAAAAAAGCCATTTTTTATTATATAAAAAGCAATAAACTAGAATACTTTTTTGTATCCTAGTTTATTTTTTAATGATTTGAAAATCGGTATTAAATTAAAATTTAGTCTTCGATGTCAATGTAAATATTGTTATCTTGAGTATCGGTATTTTGGTTATTTGCAGTTGCTGCAACTTTTTTATTTGTTGTTTTCATTCTATTAAGAATAATAAATGTAACTATACCAATTAATAACAAACCACCTAATGTAGCAAATATGCCTATTAATATTTTTGATTGAGTATTAATGATAATTTGCTTTTCGTTAATAAACTCAAACATTGAGTAGTTGCCGGCTTGGTCAATGACTGCAACCGTTATATTGCCATAAAGATTTGAGAAATCAAACGAATTAGAGTTCACTACTGCATACAATTTATTATTTTTATAAATTTGCAAACTAGCAATATTTTCATCAGCATTGAAAGTTAAAGTACCAACATTTTTATAAGTTAGTATTCCATCAGCATTAAAAATGTCTTTATTTTCTTTATTTAAAACATTTTTGAGTGTTGGTGCAGATTTATCAATGCTTAAGTATATTGTTTGGCTATCATCCATACCAGAGAAAAGTTTTATAATATAATTTCCTTCTTCAGCAAAAATAACCGAGTTGTTTGCAACATTAAATTTATTGTAGGGCTTATTATCTTTCTTTACATCAAGATAAGCAGTTGTTTCGTTCCAAGAAAGTTTAACATCGGTATTTGTTATATCGGTATAATCTTTGTCAGAATTAGCAAGCATTAATTTGTATTCTACTGCGTTTCTAACTTTTATAAAATAATCATAAGCAAATCCCATATCATTCTTTGTGGATATTTTAAATATACCAGATTCTTGCAAAGAGAACTCTTTATCAGATAATACTTTGTAATTATCATAAGCAGTCCACTCGCCGTTATTTAGCATTCTAAAGACTGAAAAATCATATTTTTCCATCATTTTTACTAATGCTGCACCATCTTTAATTGTGTAAGAATTACCTATCAACTCATTTTTATTATTGAAGAACTCAATAATAGGCAATTTTGTTGAAAGTTGCACGGTTACAAGTAAACTATGATTGCCGGCTTCATCTACTGCATAGATATAGTAAATATCTTCCGTTGAGTAAAGTGTCCCCAAATTATATGGTGAATCATTTACAATGATAGATACATTTCTTTCAACACAATTAATTTTAAAGTGTTTATTTGTTAAAATTGTATTGTCATCACCGATTGGAATAATCTTGTTTTTATTATCCAATATAGTAAACACTGGTGGAATTTTGTCTATTGTAAATTCATAATAAACAACATTTCCGGCTAAATCGCTTATAACTAATTTGTAAGCGCCGCTTTCTTGCAAAACAAGACCGCTATCATAATTATATGTAGCATTGTTAAATGTGTAAGTTGCTGTTATTGGAGATTCAAATTTTGATGGTTTATTCCACTCGAATACAACATCTTCATTGCCTATATTACCGGATACAATATTTGTTCTGACATCGGGTGTTGTTAAATCTATTGTAAAAGTATAAGCAATAGATTTATTTCCGGCTAAATCAAACAAATAAATAGCATAGTACCCTTCTTCAGAGAAATTAGTGTTAGCAGAAATTTCATAGTTGGATTCAACCCAATTACCATTTACAAAAGATGTGTAGTATGCTCTAGCAATTATATCTTTTGTATCGCAGCCAAATTTACCATCAAAGAAGTTGCTAATCATTGGTTTGCCCTTTTTCAAGTTAGTATGACCGCCATTTGATACATTGCCCAAACTTGCTTTAGGTGCAGTTTTATCTATAGTAAAATCTGCTTCGAACTTATTGCCAGCCATATCGTATAGATAAATTTTATAATAGCCTTCTTCAATCAAAGATATAAAATCGGCAAAGTCAGTAACAATATTTAATGCGCCATAATTATAAGAGTATTCAAATTTTGCTAAAGGTGCAGTATATTGTAGTGAACTACCAATTTGAATATTTACATCATTATTAGTAAATTTATGTGCATTAACATTAATATTTGCAGTTGGTGCAGTCTTGTCAATAATTATTTCATAAATATTTTTCTTGCTGCTATATCTATCTTGAATAAAGAATACATACTTTCCTTCTTCATACAAAGACTCATTATAAGTATATTGCCTTTCGCTAGGCTCACCAACAATACCCGGTGTATATAATTTGTATGTTACAAAAGTGCCAATATTATAAATAGCGTCTTTATCCCACACAAATTTAATGTTTTGATTGTAATAACTATCAAAAATTGCATTATTATAAATATTAGCAATTTTGCCAGTTGGTGCAGAACGCTCGTAAATGTTGTCAGTAACTTTTTCTACAGTGCCATAAAAATCGTCTTGAATAACGATTTTATAATATGTTGCTTGAACAAATGAAAAAGTTGCTACATTGTTTTTAAATGCCGACAAATCAATTTTTTTATTACTCAATGAATCATCTTTGTCAAGCAAAGTCCAATTAACTTTATCAACAGAAGAATATATTTTAACATTGATAAGTTTTACAAAGTAATCACTTGAAGCAGCAATATTAATTAATAATCTTCTATTTGCTTCATCATCAGACACATCAATAGTTGGTGCAGACAAAGAAAGTGCTATTTCATACTCATTTCCGGGCTTATATCCGTTGATTGTATTAATTCTATATTTTCCACTCACATCAATTTTTAATAATGCGTTATGTGGTAAATAAGTATAATATTGTACTTTATTGTCATAACGAGAAGGAATATAATAATAATTATCTGCATTATTGTACGCAAATTGTATTAAAGTGTCAGACTTATCCTTATATACAAACATTTTGGAACGCTCGTCAAGAGAGTATGACCTAAAAAATAATGTTTGAGTGAATTTTTTAGTGTTTTCGTTAAGCATTGTACCCGAAGTAGAATTTCCAAACGGAGAAAATGCAAAAAACACAAAAGGTGCAGAGTCCAAAACGATTACATTTTGATTGTACTCAATATCGAAATTGTTTTTTACATGTATAACATAACTACCCGCTTGCTCAAACAAAAAACTATCTGAATTAATATCTATAGTTGTAATTAATTCGCCATTAGATTTGCAAATTTCAAAGTATACATCCCCATAAGGATAAACACTAAAATATTTAGCATAAATATTTGTATCATAATATAAGTTTTCGCCATCAGCAGGAGTAGCCGGGTTTTTATCAAAAAAATAATATTCCTTTAGACTTTGATTTGAATAAAAACTTAATGCTTGCTCAAGCAAGGTTTCGCTAAAATATGCAACTATAAGACTACTGCTGTCAATAGACTTATATTTATAGTATTTTTGACCGGGAATAGCCTTATCCCCACTGGCAATAGGACATCCACCGGGAAAAGGTGCAGCAGTGTCAGTCCAATCATTATACAATTCTACAGACTGTCTTTCTCGTTCAATTCCATACATGATAGCATTTTCTTTGCTAGCAAAAGATACAAAACTTGAACCATCCATACTTCTCTGCTCGTAATAATGGTCTATATATGTATCCTTAGCAAAAGGCTCTTTTGTGGATTTAATATTAATTATATATTGATTTTTCCAATAATCAGTAATAATAAGTTCGTATTCGCCTTTAATTAAACTAAAAGTATCATTTCCAGTTGTTTCATGATTAAGAATTTTATCTTTATTTTTTGCCTTAAAAGAATAGTTGTTAATATAATTGCTTATTTTCAAGTAATTATAATTATTTATATTAATACCACTATCATTAAAATAGTAACTATTTAAGTTGTTTAGAGAGTTTCCGCTATTCAAGTTTAATGCATTTGAAGAAAACTCTTTTGTGTATATTTGGTCAAATTTATCAGTTATGACAAAGTTGTAAGTAGTATTTGGTAAATAATACAACTTTGTATTTTGTAGATTTTTGATATCATAATTATTTAAAGTTACACTTTCATAATTAGTACCGCTTGCAGAATAATGAAAATAATCTGCTTGAGATTTATTAAAAGTAATTATATTTTCACTTGCTGTTAATGTTGTCGATGTTTTATTCCCTAAATTATCTGCGGCTTCTATTAAATATTTACCATTCGGGACAACATCAATAGTCGTACCATTAGCAGAAACTTCTTTGCCGTTGACTCGAACATATCCTATCGCAGAATAAGTGTCAGTTGTTTTTTGTATCACTAGTTGTGAGCCACTAAAAGCCGCATTTATGATTGGGGCAGATTTGTCTATTGTAAAATGTGTTTCTGCAATCCAACCATTATTATGTTTTGCTTGAATAGTATATCTTCCTTCTTCTGAAAAGGTAGTTCCCGAACCAAAACTTGTTGAAGTTGATGTTGGGTAACTGCTATTTGATTTAGAATAAGCACCGCTACCATTTGAATAACTGATATTAACATTACTTGAAGTCGTTTCATTATTTGATATAGAAGAAGATAATGTAGGTTTTTCAGCAGATGAATTATGAAAACGAAAGCCACTAGTATGTAATTGGTCAATATGACCCCAACCACCTTCTCTGTCTATATAAATTCTACAAATTTTATCAGTAGTCATTGCATCGCAAAGTATGCCATTTTCAAAATCAGGTATTGAATTTAATGAGGGGTCACCTATACATATTATTCTTCCAGAAGCAGGATTGTTTTTATAAGAATAGAAAGTAGTATTATAACTGCGTATAGAATCAGAATTATTATCGGGATTGCCCGGCGTATTAATAAATAAGTAAAAAGTTAATCTAATACTATATTTTGTATCTTTTTTGCCTTTGCATGTAGCATTATATGCAGTGTCAGGGTAAAATGCTAAATATAAAGGTTTATAACAATATGGTTTACCGCTGACCATAACAACTTCATCACATTCCCAATATACATTAAATCCGTGTTTATATTCGCTACCATTATATCTTAATTGACCAACATATTGACTAAATTTTTGTGGCGTCCCATAAGAATTTTTTAATTCATAGTCAGAGTAAGCACGTTGCTGCGGACTTTCATCAGCAACAGTCTGCACTGCTGCAGTATCTGTAGCAATAACATTTTCTTGTGTTTGTGCTGTTTTAAATCCCGTAGGGATGAGCAAACAACATATTAATAAAAAAGTTAAAATAAATTTTTTCATAATACACCTATACTAAAGAAGAAATCATAACATAAACATCGTTGATAACATTTTCGAATTCTTCTATCTTTTCATAATTGTCTTTATTTTGTTTGCTAAAAGTAGCAATAGTTGTTTCTAAAATTGATTTTATTCTTTTAATATCCTTAATTTTAACAAAATTTTGAAGCGATGTCAACAAACTTTCCTTGTTGATAGTAGCAAGTGAATTGGCTATCTCATCCCACACCATATTATCACTAATATTTTTAGGAATATTATCGTTTGTATCGTTACTAGGAACTTGCTTTGGTTCTACTTTTTGTTTTGGCATAGAAACTGGTGCTTCAGATTGTGCTAAAGAATTAATCTTTTCAAGATTATAAATATAAAATTCATCCGGGATAGACTCATATAAATCATTTACTTTAATTTTGCCCTTTGTCCAAAAAGGATAATTTTCATAAATAGGTACAAAACTTGTTTTGCACGGATTATTGTTATTGTTTACAAATACACCTTTCCAAAGTTCCATACTTTTTAATTGAGAAGGTGTTAAAAGATATTCTTCAACTTCACTTTCACTTACGCCGGTCTGAGATTGTGTTAGAGAACCAACATTAGATGTATTTGTTGATACATTAATTCTAGTTGTCTTGCCTATCAATTTTGCCCAATACTCAGCAGAATAATCTTCACTCGCCCGGATATACAATTTTAAGCCACAACCGGCTAAAATTGAATTTTGTTCTGCCTTAGAATACATTTTTTCAAGTTGGCTGATTTCTTGCAAAATAAGAATAAACCAAATATTTCTACCGCCGGAAATATTTAGCCATTCGGCTAAATTTTCAATTTTTAGACTTGTTCCTAATTCTTCTAGCAAGAAATAAAAAGGTTTTTCAAATTTGTTGTTTGGCAGCCTACGAGCCTGCCCTATTAAATACTTATATAATTGTGTAATTAATAAACTAGCAATTACATTACGAGTTTTATTTTCATCTGGAATGATTATAAAAAATGCTGTCGGTTTACTAATAACATCTTTCCACTTAAAATCTTGGCTTGAAGTTAAATATTTAATACCTTCTTCATTTATTTTTTCAAGTGCTTCTGCAGCGGTTGTAATAATACCATCACGAGTTGTTTCAGCAGCCATATTTACAACTTGACCGGCGTCTTGTCTACACAAAGAAGTCTTGGGTCGATTATTAATATAATCTTTTAGTTCTTCGATGTCTGATGTAATAATGCTATATAATTGAGAAAAAGTAACAGTCTTTTGTGCTTCATCACAATTAGGATGATTAGCAATATCTTCAAGTCTGCCCCAAAGCAACCCACGCAAAAATATTCTACCTTTGTTTGACCAAAAAGCAGACTCGCCATTTTGATTTGGTAAAATAGTTACAAGCAAGTCATTTATAGAAAATGACAATTCATTTTTTAAAGTATTAGTAATTTTTTCAGTGTTTTCGAGTTCTTTTTTTATTGAATTGTATTCATCACTATCTTTTAAGTGTTTTTCCAATTCAACATATTGTTTGCTTAATGCAGACTTATATAATAGATATTTTCTATATGTTTTTTCAATTATATACAAGGGATTATATCTTTTACTACTAAAAGGCTCAGCAAGATTTATAACCATAACATTGTAACCATTGTCTTGCAACAATTTAGAAGATGTATCAAACAATTCGCCTTTGGGATCCATCACTAAAAATGATGGTTTAATTTGTGAATTTGCCCATACTTGAATTTGTGGTGATACATAACCTTGTGTTTTTCCGGAACGAGTTGTTCCGTTTACAAAAGCGTGAGTACCTTCAATCAAAACAAACTTTAAATCTGAATTTTTATTAATTATTTCTGCTTTTACTAATATACCAGTTACATCCTTTGCAACTTTTTTCTTTTTACATGTCTGATTTTCTTTAACTAAAGACATGGTTGTTGTTGTGTAATTTTTTTCGATTTCTGCATTTGTTTGAAATCTTCTATTTCCATATCTTGTGGAATTAGTATTTTTTCCTTTAGCCCGTATGTTAGAAGTCATTTGCAAAATTGCAACAATTATAATTCCTATTGTTATTGCCCCACACGCTAAACAATTAGAAGCAGAAAAATAAGTTTTTGCTGTTATTGGTGATTTTGTTATAACCAAACTAATTACTGCTCCACAAGTTAGAAGGACAAAAAATAGTATAATAGCAAAAATAATAAAAATAATTAATTTTTTCTTAAAATTCATTGTTTAACCCCTTTGATTTTTTATATTTTCGGTTTCTTTTTCTCTTAATTTGCTTAAAAACAAATTAAGTTCTTTATTTATATTATCATCGCAAGTTTTGCATAATGCTCTTAAAATTCCACCAAACATCATCCTTGCGCCTTGCAACTGCCCTTTTAATTTTCTTTGCTTCATCACTTGTGTTTGTTTGTCAAATTTATCTTGTTCATATTTTAGTTGTTTTGCTTCATTAATAACAATGTTGCCTAATCTTCCGTATAAATCATTGATTAAATTTTTACTATATTCTTTGTCTGGATGATTAGTTGTGTTAATTAATTCTTGGCGCATATGAGCACATCGTTTGATTTCATCAAAACATTTTTTATTTTCTGCTGAAGAAAAAATTAATTTATTGACGATAGCATTCACTTCTGGCTTTAACTCTTTCATATTGTCAGAGTTATAAGAGAGCCTACCTTGAGCCGGCAATTTTTTTGCCAAACGCAGCAAATCTTTTTTTAATTCATCTTCTTTTATTGCTTCTTTTGTGTTATTTATCAATATATTGCGTAGCGGGTATAATTCTTTATACCTATTAATTAGGTCATTATCTATATTTTTTTGTATTCTTTGAATAGTATCTAATGGAAGTTTGCCTTTTTTTGTATATCCAATATTGCCTTTGCTGTCAAAAGTCATAGGCTTTTTTTCCCACATTAATATATGAGCGTGCGGATGTTCGGTATCAGTATGAATACAAAAGACAAATTCAATATTATTTGCTTTAAGCAAATCGCTTTCTACTTTGAAATGTTTCATAAGTAGTTCGTGAAAATGCTGTTCATTTTCTACATTAAAAATATCTTCATCACCTTTAAATGAAATGATATTATCCCAAATCACACTTTCGGAAGAAGATAACCGCTGGCGAAGATTTTTAATATCATCGTTTGATAATTGCTTATCGTACATGTTAAAGACTTCAAATTTTTTGTTTGGGTCTGAAGTAGGGTGGTTATCGTAATCATTTTCTTTGAAATTTGTATGTTGTCTTGTAACATAAGTGAACCAATTATATTGGTTAGCGCCATTGAAAAAATTTCTATTTTTTGCAGTGGGGTCATAGTATTGCGTCTTTAATACGCACCCCCTTTTTTTATCACTCATATTAATACAAGTTATCCTTATTTATGCAATCTGGAATAATATCATAACTACCATTTTCCATAAGTGCTTCATCAAAGTCTAGTCCTTTTGTATGGTCAAGCAATATGTTGTATAACCTTGTATTTAACAATATAAGTGATACAAAATCATTATGTAATTGTTGTAATTTTTTTAATTCAACTGCGGATATATCTTCCTTTTTTTGTGTAGGATGATTATTTTTATTATAAGTTTCTATACCAATTTCAAGTAAATAGTTTAAAGTTTTTGTCATATTACTATGATGTAATTCGTTATTAATTTTAACGAATTGTTTTAAAGTTTCTTCGTTTTTAATACGAAAAGAGCAGCGATTGTCGATTGATTTCTTATTCATACCAAACCCCTTTTGTGAATGTTTTATTTTGGGCGTTAGCCGGCAAACTCAAGCAAAATCACGAGATAGTTTATGTAAGTCAGTTATATATTGCTTAGGTTTGAAAAGATAGGGGGTCTGGGGGAAAATTCCCCCAGAGTCGCCCGACTAGTATATTATACACTAGTCGGGCGAAAAAGGCAAGCAAATTTTTAATTTGCGTGCAAGGTTTTAGTTTAAAGAGCATAAGAGAATTTATGACAAAACTCATATTTTTACTACCTATAAAGCAAATTTGCAGACAAACAAGAAATTTTGCAGACAAATATATGCTTTATTGTATGCGGAGTTTTGTCATATGAAAACAAGTTGGAAACCAACTTTTTTCTTTTCTTTTTAAGCGGGTTACAATGCGTGTCTTATTTTAGCCATAATTTTACTGATTTAATTAATATCCCCCATTGAAATGTTGTAATATTTGCTGATAGAGTTTTTCTTGTGTTGTTGTAAAAAATCTTATAATAATGCGATGTAAAAATGTGTCAATACTAAAATGTTAATGTAAATATTGTAAGAAATTTTTATATATAAAAATATTAGAACATTGAAATGTCGCAATAAAAAAAATATTAAAATTTATATTGTAAAAAATAAATATTGCGACAATACAAAAAACAAAAAAATAAATATTGTAAAATATAAAAATAGTAATAATTGTAAAAATATAACAATAAAAAAATATGTATTTATAAAAATATTAAAGCATTAAAATACTGCAATATTAAAATTATTATTTTAACATTATAATATTTGCTTGACATATAATTTTTACAATGGTATAATGAAAGAAAAAATAGGAGATTTTAAATGGCAAATATTATAGCAATATTCAACCAAAAAGGTGGCGTTGGGAAGTCTACAGCAACATCAAATCTAATGGCTGGGCTAACAATGAAAGGTAAAAAAGTTTTGGGTATAGACATTGACTCGCAATGTCATTTAACAAAGTTTTGTGGAATTAATTCAGAGAACGAAAATACAATCATAGATTTGTTGATGAATGAAACATCAGCGGAAGAAGCGATAAAAAGCACACGATTTGGTGATATAATTCCTTGCGATAGAAATTTACAGATTGTGGTGTCAAAATTTGTTGCTGATTTTAACAATGCATATGCTTTTAGAGATGTGTTAAAAAATATAAAAGATAAGTATGATTATGTTTTAATAGATTGTCCGCCTAATGCTAATCAAGTAACTACAAGTGCTTTAATAGCAAGTGATTATATAATAATACCTACAGAAGCGGAATATTTCTCGCTTGATGGTGTAGCAGAAATTGCAAGAACGATACAAAGTGTTAAAATGCACCTTAACCCTAACTTGCAAGTGTTGGGAATTTTGATATCAAAATATCAACCAAGAAGAATATCTACAAGAAAGTACGAACAAAATTTAAACAACATTGCAGATAAAGTATTTAATAGTAAAGTTTTTGACGCAAAGATAACATCTACAGTTACAGTGCCAGATAGTCAAGCATATAAGCAAAGTGTTTTTGAGTATGATAAGAATAGCAAAGTTGCCAAAAACTTTATGTCATTTGTTGAAGAAGTAATAAAAGGAGTAGAAAAAAATGGCAGATAAAAAAAATAAAAGAGATTTTGGAATAGAAGATATGTTTAGCAATGTTGCTAATATATCGGAAAAAAAAGTGGGAACGCCTAGTAACCCCGAAGTAAAGATGAAACAACAGCCAGTGCTACAAGAAGTAAAGCCGAAGGTTCAAGAGCAAGAAACGCTTGCTGTAGAACAACCAAAAAAAGTTATAAAAAGAAAAAGCAAAACCAAAGAAAAGCAATCTGTTAATGATGGAGTGCAAGTAATGTTTTATTGTTATGCAGAATTTAAAAAGAGTTTTTTGTATTATAAACTAGAAAAAGATTATGCAACGGGAGAACAAATTTTAAATGAAGCAGTAGAAAATTTCTTAAAAAAGAAAAAAGTTGAAATGAAATTCGACATTGTATCAAATAATATGGCAGAAAACAAAACGATTAATTGGGTAATGACTAAAGAAATGCACAAGAAAGTCAAATTGGCGTGTATTGATAATGATATTTCATTGAAAGATTATATTGGACAAGCATTAGCCGAATATATTGGTTGGACAAAATTACTATAATATTAAAATATTGCAATATAAAAATAAGACAATAATTATTGTCAAAAATAATCATTGTAATAATTATCAAAATTTAACAATAAAAAAATTTAAGGAGATTTATTATGGCAAAACTATTTAATTTCGCAACATTATTATTTGCAGCAGTACAAATACCGGGACTAGATGACCCACAAACTGATCAAGGTGTCAAAGATATGATTCAAAATCTTTTAACAATAGGACAATATGTAGGTTATATACTATTTGCTGTTTGTATAATTGTCAGTTTGGTTATTATAGCAATTGCTGCTGCTAAAACTATTGCTGGAGCAGGTGGTAAAAAAGAAGGTGTATGGCAAGAACTTTCAAAAACTCTTCAAGTAGTAATTATATCATTAATAGTTGTAGGTGCTGCTTCGGTTATAATTGGTATTATATGCTCAATCTTGAGTGGTATTGGTTGGGTTCCTGCACCACCAAAAGGGGTTTAATGTATGAAAAAGACAATAAAATTGATGACAGCGGTTATAGCATTAATTATTGTAGCATGCTTATTTTGTGTTAGTTGTGTAAATACTGAAGATAATTCAACACCCGGTGGCAATAATGGCGGTGGAAATGAAACCCCACAAAAGAAAGAAACTACGGTGGGAACAATACAAGGTATTGAAGGCACTTATTATCCATCAGAGAATTATTACCAATCTTTGTGGGGACAAACTCAATATTATCACAATTACGATGAAGAAGGCTTATGTTGGCAAGGTTATGCACTCGACTGGCAAGAGTATATGAAATTATCTAAAGTTAGAAATCACGGACACAATATAGAAAATGTTATATTTAAAAAAACTTACGATATTCATAAAATTGGATTTCGGTGTTCAGTTCAAAGTTTTCCACATATTACATATATGAACAAAGAAATTACCCCATGGCAAGCGTATGGTAGGTTTTATGCAATAGACAGTATTAAATACAAAATTGAAATATCTACGATAGCAGAAAATATTATCTATACCGAAGAACACGAAATAGACACTGCAAATTATGAATATGTAGGCTGGAGTGATTTCAAAATAATCAACAATAATCACGCACCTGTTGGGGATTGCACTTTAATGTATATGAATACAATTATGTTAGAACAACCAATAAGTACGGATAGGATGACAATTATTGCCAGTGTAATTGATATTAAAATTAAAGAAGGATATGAAGATATGGCAAGTAAACAAGAAGTAATGAAATATTATCAAGAAACTTTAGAAACTTCTGTTTTCCCATACACTTATATTTAAAGACTATGTTTAAAGATATTTTTAATGCATTATTGCAATGGCTTTTTTCTATAATTGCAGATATAATAATGTCTATTCTCAAAGTGGTGGATGCGTTGGCAGTGTTTTGGGAAACTGCCTTAAGTCCACAAAGTATGGTAGACTTAATAACTGGCAAAGTTGATGGAATGACATTTTCGCCTTTAGCGATATATGGAATTATTGTAGGAATAGCAGTAGTAGGAATGGCAGCAACAATAGGTATAAAAGCCATTAAAAATTTAATTGCTGACAAACAAGGACATAAACGAAGTTTTATGTATTTAGAAACAGCGGGATTTAACATTGGTAGACTATTAATTGTGCCAACAATGGTTGTTATGATTATAATGTCAGCAGGTTTGGTAAGTGGTGTTTTTAATGGCCTTATAGGCAAAACAAACAATTTTAACTTTTCCACCCAAACTATATCATCTGTGTACCAATTAAAAAATGATATTTTAGATAGAAATGAAAGTGAAAAAGAGTATTATGAAGGATTGATTATTGCAATAGAAAATGGCTTTAAATATGGACAAAATAAAGGCGAAAAGGCCATTGAAGCATTGAAAGATACTCAAATCAAAACTTCTTTTTCGAGTGAATATTATAATGCTTTAACTACATCTACACATATTTATAAAGATAAGGAAGAAGATTATAAAGCAAGTGTAAGACTAGCAACTAATTGCAGAAATGGTGGAACAGTTGACGGGAAAGATTTTATAGGAATATTAAAAGTTGCTATAAAAACAAATGATGGTTGGGAAATTAAGTTAGAATATCAAAACGATACTGATTACGGGCTATTATGCGATTATATAATGCTGTATAGCCAACATATTGTCAATATTGAAAACCAATGCGTTAATGTTTATGAAGATGATAACATTATCAAAAACTTTTACGAAATGAAGTCTGGTAATTTGGGGTATATAATTGCAATGATAGCAATTGCTATCATTTACACGGTTGCTACTATAAGATTATTAGCAAAATATTTTGGAGTTGTCTTGTTGTTCTTGGTTTCGCCATTTCCTTTGTGTGCGGGAGTTATTGATGATAATAAACGCTACGGGATATGGTGGGATACAATGCTAGCGGAAGTATTAGGGCTTTTTGCAATGACTTTGTCAATGTCAATATTCTTTGCTTTGCAAACACCAATGGCAACATTGCTAACTGGTGGTTCTAATGATAGTTTTCTTGCGTTAATTGTTACTCTTGCTGGTCTAACATTTGCTTCTAAAGGTGGTCAAAAAATTGCCCAACTAATAGGTGCGCACATGAGTGGAGAGGGAAGTTTGTTATCACCAGTTGCTCACATGATGTCCCCATTGATGATGGGTATGTCAAGAATGATGATGGTTGGTAGAGCCGGCAAAGCGGCAAAGGCAGCAAACGGAGCAACTGCGATGTCAAGAAATGCTCAGACTGCAGCAGCAACATCTGCAAGTAACTTTGGTAATGGTGCAGTGTATAATGCAAATCTTGTTTCAAATAATAGAATGCGTGATAGTGGCCAAATGAAAAGCCCAGATATTAAGCGAGCAAGTTCGTCTAAAAACTTTGATGGCGGTAAAGTAGTACACTCAAAAAATAGTACATTTAATAGCCAAAAAGTCAATGCTTCTAAAGAAAAAGTAAGACAGCATAGCGAGAATAAAAAGAAATAAAAGGAGCGATTATGATAACAAAGATACCGCCACGAACAAAACTAAAAAGAGAGATTGTAAAGGGCATATATTGGACTGATTCTATATATTTTATTTTGTTGTTCGTGCTTGTTTACTTAATTATAACATCAACAATTCTAAACATTGCATTAAAGATAGTATTTGTGTTGATACTTGCACTTGTTACTACATTTTTATTTATACCAATAGGAGTGGAGCGTGGATACAATATAATGGTTAATGGCGTTAAATATATGATTAAGCCACATAATTTTAGCAAAACAACTGCAAATAATAATGTGGCTTGCTTATGTCCGTTAATTATTGAAGATAGTCAATTTAAGTATTCTAATAATACAACAGCGTATGCACTTAAAATCGAAACAAATAGTTTTCACACTTTATCTGAAACTGCTCAAGCAGACTTAGTTTATGGTTGGGCAAATGCGTTAAGTGAAATAGGTAAATGCTCAATTTTATCACTCAATGAAAAAATTGATTTAAGCAAGAATATTAAGTATAGTGAAGAGTTGTTGGATACAAGGTCAGTTAAGTATTACGAAGACCAAAAAATAAGCACAGCAATTCGCCATAAAGTCGCAAAAAACCTTAACGAAAATATGTGCAAGATGTCTAACATTAATGATAATATTGCAGAAGTGCCAGTTAAGAAGGCTTGGTATATCATCTTGTATCATTTTACTGAAGAAGGTATTGGCATTGCTCAAGAACTTTTAGAAAAAGCCGGTTTACTATCTCACAAGTGTGATAATAAACAACTAGCAATACTGCTTAAGTATTGTTATGGAGTTAATTTCAAAGAAAATGACTTTGATAAAATCGCTGAAGAAGATTATATGGTTAATATTTATCCCGACACAATCGAATTGAAAGCGGATAGATATGTCATTGATGGTAAAAAGTATAGGGTAGTATATTTGGATAGAACGCCATACGAAGTTGACTCTGGTTGGCTTTATCCAATACTAAATATGACTTTTGTAAAAAGTTTTATACATATAAATAAAATTGATGATGACAAAGCGACTAAACAACTAGAAAAAGCGATAGACATTAAAAGGGACAAGTTGTCAAAATCAATGAGAGCAACTGAAGAAACACGAACAGCAACAGATAGTAATATTATTGAAGACATAACAATGGATATAGCATTAGGCGAAGCATTAATGAATGTAAACTGCATATTTGTTATTGAAGATGAAGGCGATAATATGAAAGTCTTTGATACACATCTTAAGAGTGCGGGTTTTGGCTATAACAACTTTGTTTTTCAAGCGGAAGAAATGTGTTTTAACACAATACCATACTTTAGTCAAAAACTAATGAAAAGATATGGAAGAGCAATGCCAGCGACAACAATCGCAAATGGCTATCCGTTCATCGGTGTAGAGTGCAGAGATACTGAAGGAATTTATTTGGGTAAAGATATAAACGGAGTGCCAGTATTGTGGGATAATATGGTGCATAGAAAGTATGCAGATATAAAAGACAGAACTGCAGGAAATACTATTATCTTTGGCAAAACTGGAGCGGGTAAAAGTTACAATATGAAAAATATTGTAAAAGGTTGGGCTTCAGAGAAAGAATCTAAAATGGTAATTTTAGATATTGAAGATGAATATCGTTGGGCAGGAAATGTGTTTAATGCAACTATTATTGATGTTGGCGGTAATACTGCAAAAGAAAATATCAATCCATTACAAATATTCCCTAGAATGGATAGCAACGAAGAAGCAGAGATGAAGAAAGTTATATTCAAGCAAGAAATGGAAAAAGTGCTTGAAAATTATGCTGTGTCAGATAACATTGAATACCAAGAGTGTTCGCTTGATGACAGACCTATATCTGCTCAACTGCTATTTTTACAGCAATTCCATAGATTAGCGATACCGGGCATTACAACGGAAGAGAATGCTGTGCTTAACTCTATTATTGAAAGTTTGTATGAAAAGAAAAAAATTACTAACAAAAGTAATTTTAGAGAGATGAAAGCAGAGCAGTTCCCGGTTTATCAAGAAGTGTATGATACTATCATCAATAGAATTACAGAATTTGAAAAAACAAATAAAAGTTATGAACTGCCAATATATAAGCATTTGCAAAATTATATAAAAGAGTTTTGTGGTAATGGTTCAAAAGCACACATGTGGGGCAAATATACAACTATTGATATGAGCAATGATTTAGTAGTATTGTCTTTTCGTAACTTGTTGGCTTCGGGCAATAATGATATGGCAAATGCTCAACTATTCCTTTTGTGTAGGTATATTGATATTGAGATGATAAAGAACAAGGAATATTGTGATAAAAACAAAGTAGTTCGTCCGTATCGAGTAATTATTGACGAGGTGCAAAAACTAATCAACGATGATATACCAGAGGGCTACAAATCGATTGCTGACTTGTGTAACCGTGTAAGAAAATATAATGGCAGCATTATATTGGCCACACAAAATATTAAGAGTTTTACTGGTACAACTTTGGTCATGCAAAAGGCTTGTGGAGCAATGCTTAACGCAATGCAGTATAAAATGATATTTGCACTAGAAGCCGGTGATGTCGATGACCTTATGAATATGTATAGTGAAGCAATGCACTTGACTACAACGGACAGAAAAACAATCGAAAGGCTGCAAAGGGGACAAATGCTATTTATGCTGTCTGCTCTGAAGCGAACTATAGTTAATGTTGAGATACTTCCAAATGAAGAAATATTCATAAAAGCAATGTAAATTAGGGAGATTTTTCTCTCTAATTTTTTTGTAAAAAAATAAACATTTTTTTATTGCAAAAAATAAACATTTTTTTATTGTTTTTTATAAAAATTACTAGACATTTTTTATTATGTGTGTTATAATATAATAGAGAAAAAGTATAATAGTGAAGGTGTGTTTATGACTAATATTGAAACATTAAAAAAGTTGCCGGAAATAACAAGTAAAAAGGCTTGGGCAGTGTTTGTTTACTCTGATAGGGCTAAAAATGGGCGTTGGAGAAAACCACCAATTAATCCTTTGACTGGTAGTTTAGCCAAGCCAAATGATAGGAAAACTTGTGTAAGTTTTAGTGAAGCAGTGCAACACTTAAACGGCAAGGATTTTATGAATAGAAAATATCAAGGCTTGAGTTTTATGCCGGGGGAAGGCATACTCGGTGTTGATTTAGATGATTGCATTAGTGATGGTATTGTCGCACCGTATGCAGCCGAAATCATCGATAAACTAAATTCTTATACTGAAATATCACCATCGGGTACGGGTATAAGAATTATAGGTAAATGTACTATAGTAGAAAATCACAAAAAAGACAAGCCAGTATCAGTTGAAATATATTATAAAAATCACTTTTTAACAATGACTGGTAATGTATATCAAGAGTTCAGACCAATAAGAGATATAACAGCGGAAGCATTGGAAATTGTAGAACAATATTTTCCACCAGAACCAAAACGAACAATAGTAAACAATATCGTTTCACCAAGTCTATCTGATGATGAGATAATACATAAGTTAATATCTGAGCAAAATGGCGTTGGTAAAGCATTGTTTTATAATACTGTACTCAGAGCGACTGAAAGCGAGCATGATTTGGCGCTATGCAATAAAATAGCATTTTATACACAAGACCCAATACAAATAAGAAGAATTTTTGAAAAATCTACTTTGTATCAACAAAAGGACAGGGAGCATTTAAGAAGATTTGATGGTAGATATGGAGATATAACGATTGAAAAAGCCCTTTCATCATTGTCAAAGACCTATGATGGTAAATCGTTTATACCTAGAGATTTACTTGATACGAATAGAAAAACTGATGGCAGTATTTTTATCAATAAAACGGAAAACGGCAATTATGTGATGATAATACATAAAAATGGTAAAAAGATATTTGATAGAAAATCTGCGTTGGCTGATGATGAAAGTGATTACAAGCATATACAACACCTTCTTTGTGTATATACTGATTATAAAAATTCCAAAGGCGAGCGAGTAGAAGGGTACTATAAGTTGATGAGCAACTTAAAAGTAACTAAGTCAGAGTTTAATGAACTTAAAAAACAATTTAGTTTTATAGCAACAAGCAATTTGATTTACAATTTTAAGAATTTGGGGAGGTAATAAAAATGGCAGATAAAAAGATGGACATGATAATTGATGTAAATAGCGATGAATTTGAAGACATGAAAGACTTGCGAAGTTTGTGTCGCGCAATGTGCAGCAATGTTAAAGAACTAAACGAAGAAAAAAAAGATGAAGAAATAACTAAAATGACAGATAGGCTTATGAAAGACCTTCGACAATTAGAACTTAAGCAATACGATTTAACTTATGCAGAAGTAGAACAAGTTACTGCTAATTTGAATTCAATTTTTAAAGTCATGGAAAGCACTTATGAAAGACTAAAGGCAGAACAAAGGATAAAATATGGACAATAAAGATAGAGCAACAACATACTACCTAATAAGTAAATTCGATGTTTTTGGTGATAAAGATACTTACACAGTAGATTTATATACCGAAGATGAGAAAGGGTATATAACTCATAAAAGCAAAGATTACACTAAAACGAGTGCAGAAGCATTGAAACAGCGTATTGAAAAAGCGGGAAAACAAAATAATATTTTTAAAGAAATTACTGCAGAAGAAGCAAAGCAATTAGATGATATTATTTTTAAGCAATACGATGAAGAAAGGTTAACCAAAGCGGCAGATAAAGTTGTGAAAGACTTTGTCCAAGAAAGAAAAAATGATGGTATAACTGCAGTTGAAAAACCTACATTAATTATGCTGTGTGGTCAAGCGGGTGCGGGTAAAAGCAATATGGCTAAAGAATATGAAAAAAGATTCGAGGGCAATTTTGTAACAATAGATACCGACGATTTCAAACTCAAACACCCCGATTTTGCAGATATTGTAAAAATGGATGGCGATAGTTGGGTGCAAAAAGTTCACGAGTTTTCTTCCAAGTGTTCGAAAGCGGTTCAGTTGGAACTAAGCAAAAGCAAATTTAATGTTATAATAGACGCTACGCTTGCCAATGCAGAAAAAGCAGAGAAGATTATGCAAGCCTATAAAGATAATGGCTATAACATTGAAATTGCTGTTACTGCAACAAAACCGAAAGTATCCGAAATATCCGTTGCTCATAGATATATGAAACAAAAAGTAGGTTCGCAAAGCAAGTATGCCAGATATGTTCCAGTAGATATTCAAAAAGATATAATAACTAAAATACCAACAAGTTTGGATACTCTTTATGAAAAAGGTATTGCAGATAAAATTGTTGTGAAAGAGCGTGCGTGGGATGGAGCGGAAGCAAATATTTTATTTGATAGTAGTACAAGTAAAGACATTAAACCGGGCGAAAAGTTGAAAGAGTTTTATAGTGAGCCATTAAACACTGAAGAACATAAATTTATGAAATCAACTTTTGATACCATGCAAGAAAATATTGATAAATATGATAAGCAAAAGACTCACAACTCAGAAAAAGATTGGTTTGCAGATGTTGTAAAAGGTTATTTAAAAGATAAAAACTTGTTTATTGGTGCAGACATACCAACAAAGAAAGAAGATAAATTTGCGGTTTGTGGTGAAGACTTAAAAGGTAATTTTAGATTATGTTTTAAAAACAAAAAAGGCGAAAACAAGAGAATCACAACACAAATGCAAGAAGGTAAAACACCTTTTGATTCGCTTAATGAATTGCTTAAGCAAGTTGACAAAGCGGAAATAGGCGATAATACTTACAAGTTAGTTGTTAATTTTGAATTGACACCAGAACAAGAAAATATGCTCACTAAAAAGTATGATTTTATCACAAAAGTACAGCAAGATGTAGAAATGTCAGAGCAAGTAGACAAGGCTGCTCAAGATAAAAAAACAATGACTGCAGAACAAATGCAGAAAACACCAAAGCCCGTTAAGCAAAAGGCTATGACAAAATAAGGAGATAAATTATGGAACAAGGTAATAAACCGCAAGTTAAAGACTTTAGAGATTTAACCATTGGAGAACCGTTGATAATTAAAAGTCAAGTCAAAGGATGGCAAGATTGGAAAACTAGTGAGATTAAAAACATTGAAGCACGCAAAGCGGCAGAGTGGTTAATATTAAACAAGTTAGACAATGAACAAGAAGTTAAAAGTGTATTTTATTATCGCCAAACATCTTCGATGTCAGATGATATTTTATATGCTGAAAAGCACGATGAACAAGCGATTATAAATCTTGCAGAAAAATATCAAAGACTTCAAGAAAAGCAAACAAAAGAAAGCGTTAAGGTCAAAAAATTGCCGTTAGTTGTTAATTTTTATGCTGGTCCAAGTGCCGGCAAGACAACTGCCGCATTGGAAATAACTGCTGCATTAAAAAAAGAAGGGTACAATGTTGAGTATGTATCTGAATTTGCCAAAGAGTTAGTGTTGGAAAATCGTTTGGAAGAATTGCAAAATCAAGAATTTGTAACAAATGAGCAATATCATAGATTAGATAGACTACGCAATAGCGTTGAAATTATTGTTACTGATTCCCCGGTACTATTAGGTAATATTTATGGCGAAGGTAAAATCTCAAGTGAATATGCTAACACCATCAAGGAATACTACAATAGTTTTGAGAACTTTAATTTAATGGTAAAAAGGGGCAATTCTTTTCAAACTGAAGGGCGAGTGCATAATCTTGAGCAATCGATGGAATTGGATAAAAAAATAACTGATTACTTAAGGGCAAATGATATTTTTTATGGTAACTATCATCATGATGACATAAAAAACACTGTAGCACGAATTAATACCACATATAATCGTTTATTTGGAACAAAACAAAGCACTAGCGAAAATTTAAAAAAAAACGATACTTTAAGAAACAATATTGAATTTATAGGCGAGTCTAAAAAACTAGGGGATTTTTTTAGATTTAGGCTTAATAATCCGCAGTTTTCTTTGTGGGAGTCTGCTAAAATTTTTACAAGTTATTCAGATATAACTATTGTCAAAGAATTTGCTGAGTGGAATGGATGTGAAAGATACATTAATAAAGGGGCAAAAGCCTATTGGTATCAAAATGACAAGCAAGAAAACAAATATCTTTTTGACATATCTCAAACAAAAGGCAAGGCGTACACAAAAGAAATTTTTGTTAAACCGCTTGAGATAGATAAAGAATTAAATTCATTGCTTATTAATAAGTTAGACAATCCACCGCAAGGTTTATTCCAACAAGTTGAATACTATATTCGTGGATACTTTAGCGATTATGGTATAGCAGCAGACGAAAAAGTAATCAACTATACAGCAAAAGCAGTATATTCAGTAGTAAACCCTAAAAGAATAGGAAAGACTGAAAATTTAGATATAGAAGCATTTATAGAAGCAGATAAGTATTTACAACAAATACATAATGAAATAAAAAACAATAAAAAATTGGAGGTAGAGCAAAATGAAAGTAAATCAAATGAACTTGATAGAGTGGGAGTCAGAGGAAGAGTTGCAGAACTACAAAGCGGAACAAGCAGAGAAGAACAGATTGACAATCGAAGAAGTAATGAAACTAGAGAAACAAACACAAATGAAACAATCGAAAGGCAAGTACAATCAGAAGATACAAACAACTCTATTGGAAATGAACCCAACGAAGTACGCACATCTCGATTGGGAACTCAACCTTCAGAGATGGATAACATATTGGGCGAATCAATGCGAGGAGTACTACGAAACGACATTGAAAGCACAGGAGAACGAAGTAACCAAGAATTGCAAGGGGGGATTGGAAATGATGTCAGCAATCAACCACTTGATACAAGCGATAGAGGAGCATATAGAGAAAGAGATAATAGAGCCAGCGGTAATGAATTAAACTATAAAATTACTGAGCAACAAGTTTATGGTGGCTCAAAAACAAGATATAAAAGCAATGTAGAAGCCATAAAATTAGTCAAAGAGTTAGAGTCAGAGGGCAGACTTGCCACTGCTGATGAACAAAAGATTTTAGCCGAGTATGTAGGTTGGGGCGGTATCCCGGAAGTTTTTGATAATGACAATGCAAGTTGGACTCAAGAACATGCAGAACTAAAAGAGTTGCTAACACCGCAAGAGTACGAAAACGCAAAGGCTTCTACTCTTACTGCACACTATACTAATTACACTATTACAAGTGCAATAGATAAGGCATTAAAGCATTTAGGACTTGATGAACAAGCCAAAATGCTTGAGCCGGCGTGTGGTATTGGTAATTTTTTAGGCACAAATACAACTATCAACCCCAAGAATATTACTGGTATTGAATTAGATAATATTACTGCTAAAATTGCAAAACAATTATATCAGAGCAGCAACATTATAAATTTGGGATACGAACAAACTAATATTGCCGATGGCAGTATTGATTTGGTTGTAACAAATGTGCCTTTTGGAAATTATAAAGTATACGATAAAGCCTATAATAAGCACAAATTCTTAATTCACGACTATTTTATAGCAAAATCAATAGATAAGTTAAAAACGGGCGGAATAGGCGTTTTTATCTCATCTAAAGGCACAATGGACAAAGCGGACAGCAGTGCAAGGCAATATATAGCAGATAGGGCAGAACTTATTGGAGCAATTAGATTGCCTAACAATGCTTTTAAGACAGCAAATACTGAAGTAACCACGGATATATTATTTTTCAAAAAAAGGGAACACCAAATCAATAGCCAAGATGATTGGGTATATACTACATACAACAAAGATGGACTTGTAATAAATTCTTATTACAAAAATAATCCGGAAATGGTATTGGGTAGACTTGAAAAAGTAATAAATCAATATGGCGATGAGAACAATGTTGAAGTACTTCCTTTTGTGGATGTCGAATTAAAAGACTTGCTTGATAAAGCAATAACAACCTTGCCGGAGAACACTTATTCTCACGAAAAAGTGTTGACTAAAGAAATGGATGGCGTTATCCAAACGGACTATTCGGTTGAAAATTTATCATTTACTATTGTTGGAGATGAAATATATCAAAGAGTAAATGATAGTATGGAAAAAATCGAAATCACAAAAACTGCATTGGCAAGAGTAAAAGAACTGATTATAATTCGTGATGAAGCAAAGAAGTTGCTTGATATTCAAACTACTGATATATCTGATGAAGAGTTTGATTTACAGCGAATTGAATTTAACAAAATTTATGATAAATTTGTTAAAAAATACGGCTATATTAGCGAAGATAAAAACAGCGGGCTTTTAAGAAAAGATAGGGATTATGCGTTGCTAAAAAGTTTGGAACAATATGATTCCAAAGAAAAAATTGCAACGAAAACCGATATTATGCTTAAAAGAACTATCAAGCCACATAAAGTGGTTGATAGGGTAGAAAGTGTAGAAGAAGCATTAGCCGTTGTAATGAGCGAGTATGGCGGCGTAAACATAAAAGAAATAGAAAATCTTACTGGAAAAGACTATGGCACTGTTATCCGGGAACTAGGTGCTAGAGTATACCAAAATCCTAGTGGAATGAGATTTTACAAAAATGACATTGAAAGAATGTATTCTGACTGGGAAACAGCAGAAAAATATTTATCGGGCAATGTTCGCGAGAAATTAAGAATTGCTCAAAGTTATGCTGCAGAAGATAGTAAATTTGTTCGCAATGTTCAAGCACTTGAAAAAAATATGCCAAAAGAGGTTGGTGCAAGCGAAATAACCGTGCGGTTAGGAGCAAGTTGGATACCGCCCGAATATTACCGCCAATTTGTTATAGAGAAATTGGAAGTATATTATTGGAGTCGCAGTCAAGTAGATGTTGTGCAAAATCGTGAAGGGCAATGGAAAGTCATTGCACCATCGGGTTGTTGCGATTATGTATTAAACGAAAAAACCTTTGGCACATCTAGGAGAAAGGCAAAGCAATTAATTGAAGATTGTATGAACTTAAAAACGGTCAATATTTATGACCGGGGCGAAAATAATGAGCGTATTTTCAATAAAAAAGAAACTATGCTAGCAAGAGAAAAGCAAAACGCATTGCAAAAAGAATTTAAAAAATGGATTTTCTCAGATGTGCAGAGAAGAAATCATCTTGTGGAAATTTATAATGAGTTGTATAATAACATTAGACTACAGCAATATGACGGCAGTTATCTTGAGTTTCCGGGAATGAATTATTCAATTCAATTGCGGCCACACCAAAAAAATGCAGTGCATAGAATATTATCGAATGGTAATACATTGTTACACCACTGCGTTGGCTCTGGCAAGACTTATACATGTGCGGCAGCAGTGATGAAAGCAAAGCAACTTGGCTTAGCAAATAAGCCGGCGATAGTAGTCCCTAATCATCTTGTAGGGCAGTGGGCGAACGAGTTTAAGACTTTGTACCCACAAGCGAATATATTAATGGCAACTGAGAAAGATTTTGCCAAAAGTGCTAGGCAAGAATTCTTGTCTAGGATTGCCACCGGCGATTGGGATGCTGTCATAATAGCAAGTTCTTCTTTTGGTAAAATTAAGTGCAGTACCGAACGAGTAGTGCGTAAAATGCAAGAAGAAATTGCTTTGTTGGAAGATACAATTAATTCAAGTGAAAAAGGTTTATCCGTTAAGCGAACGGAAAAACTTTTGCAAACAAAAAAGGTGGAGTTACAAAAATTGCTTGATGGCGGAATGAAAGATGATTTTATTCCGTTTGAAAAACTTGGCATTGATTACTTAGTTGTTGATGAAGCACATTACTACAAGAACAGACTAATAACAACTAATATGAACAATGTAGCCGGGATAAACAACGCAAAGCCATCTCAGCGCGCAATAGATATGGATATGAAAGTTGAGTACATCAACGAAGTGCAAAAAGGTCCTAAGGGAGTCATTTTTGCAACGGGAACACCTATATCCAATAGTATGTGCGAAATGTATACAATGCAAGCATATTTGCAGCGTGGCGAACTTAGAAATTGCAATATGCACTATTTTGATGGTTGGGCAAGTAACTTTGGCGAAACGATTACTGCACTTGAACTTGCACCATCGGGGCAAGGTTATCGTAGCAAGACAAGATTTTCTAAATTTATTAATTTGCCGGAATTGCTTACCATGTACCGCAGTTTTGCCGATGTGCAAACAGCGGATATGTTAAAACTACCAGTGCCGGAAGCAGAAAAGCATATAATTAAATTGCCATCAACAAAACAAACTGAATTATACAACGATGAACTGGTAGACCGGGCAGACCGTATAAATGGTGGCGGTGTTGACCCTAGCGAAGACAATATGCTAAAAATAACCACTGATGGTAAAAAGTTGGCGCTAGATTGCCGCCTATACGATAGCAATGCAATCGACGAGCCAAATAACAAAATAAATGCTTGCGTTGAAAATGTATATAAGATATGGAATGAAACGCAAGATACACGCAGTACACAAGTAATTTTCTGCGATATGTCTACACCAAAGAAATCATACGAGCAATATAACCCGGCAGTTGATTTTGATGTATACAATGACATTAAGCATAAATTGGTTGAGCGTGGTGTGCCGGCTGAAGAAATACGATTTATTCATGAAGCCGGTGGCAGTGATATTAAAAAACAAGAATTGTTTACTGCAGTAAGGAATGGCGATGTTAGAGTGTTGTTAGGAAGCACGCAAAAATGCGGTGCAGGAACTAATATTCAGACAAAACTAAAAGCATTACACCATTTAGATACACCATACCGACCAAGCGATATGGAACAGCGTGAGGGCAGAATAGTAAGGCAAGGCAATGAAAATGCTAAAGTTGATATATACACATATATCACTGAAAAGACTTTTGATAGTTATAGTTATCAAATTTTAGAGAATAAACAAAAGTTTATCTCTCAAATTGATAAAGGGGATCTGACTGTCAGAGAAGCACAAGACATTGATGAACAAACTTTAAACTATGCAGAAATAAAAGCCATTGTTACAGCAAATCCGCTTATTAAACGCAAAATGGAAATACAGCAAGAAATAAGCAGATTAGAGTTGCTTGAGAACGATTATCGAAACCAAAGATACCAACTACAAGATAATGTGGCCATCGTGTATCCAAAACAAATATCAAGTATTGAA
>OFFL01000725.1_pt1 | contig 32888 bp, 28 predicted proteins | sample 1521391 | NCBI WGS metagenome assembly OFFL01 (sample SAMEA3504082, study PRJEB24116) | mouse gut metagenome | biome: mouse gut; feature: mouse-associated habitat; material: faeces | place: Denmark | collected 2011
GTTGCTACTGCTTTGAGCAAATAATATTGAAATTATTTATATGGAGAGTACTTTTTTAAGTACTCTCCTATTTTTTATTAAAAACAAAAACTTTTGGAAAAGCGTTTCCATTCCATTACTTATTAAAAGATATTTGAGCTTTTATTCTCTCAATCTGAAAACCGCCAATTTGAAGTTCACGAGAATAAGTAGATGAAGGTTCACGTCCTGTTTGGGCGTGAACTGTTCGTGCTTATTTATGAACAAGGTGCTTGGCGGTGCCTCAGATTGAAATAAGTCACGAATGGTTCCGCCTTTTTTATTTCTGTATGATACACATTGGAAAACTGATAGAGGAAGAGCTTCACCGCCAAGAACGCTCTGTGAGCTGGTTCGCCAAAAAAACTCTGCTGCGAACGGACAAATGTGTATTCCATCTTCAAGCGTACCAGTATCGACACCGCCCTACTGCTGCGCATTTCCATCGTGCTGCAACACAATTTCTTTCAACACTACCTCACCGAATTAGACCGGAAACAGGTCAATTAAGTCCCGGCTTAATCAAGAAAAGCGTGATTTTTCTTCAACACATTCGTGAATTATACTATCATTCCAAAATGATATGCAAACATCTGCCGCCCTATCTTTGCAGAAAAAACAAATGAGAATTATCATATACATTCTGTTTTCATTATTCTTTTCCGCAAAACTATGTGGAGAAAATTTCAGAATCGATAAATATCGATGTTCCAACAAATTATACACTCACATTATCAATCACATATTTCGCAGCCATAATAATAATAAAGAAATATCATTATCCAATGAAGGTAATATCATATATGTATCATATGCCAACAAAAAGAATATCTCATTCCACAAATCAGTTGAAAAGGACGATGTTTTCCTCAAAAAGAAAGGAAAATACATTGCCAACCTATTTATAAAGAAGAATCAATATGACACTATAGTTGAGGCTTATTTCATTGTCATTAGAAAAAACAAACAGATAGCAAAGATATCACTTACTCGTATATAAGTTATGCAACGATATATCTATATAATACTATTACTCATACAAGCATCTGCCAGTTTTACACAAAACATAGCCACAGATGACTACATTGGCTTTTATCAGGATTTTCTCAGCAGTCAAAAAAACAGCAGATGCGCTATGTATCCCTCCTGCTCTCAATACGGAAAAATGGCCTTTAAGAATTTCACTTTTCCCAAAGCCATAACCCTGACTTGTGACCGAATTATAAGATGCAGCCACGATGCACGTTACTATGACATTACTTACCAATCGGGAAACAGAAGTCTCATAGATTATCCGCAAGACAATTTTCCTACACAAATAATCCATAATCGTTATCAAGCGCCTCATACAGATATCTTAAAATGGAGAAGCGACAGAGACAGCAATATACTTTTTATCAACCAATTAATCAACAAAGAGGAGTATTATCCTGCACTATTGGAAATAGAACGACTACTTTTTTCCAACCAAGGAGACCATCAGCTGTATAAACTAAAGCTTCTATGCCACAGAGGACTGAAAGAATACGAAGAAGGCATTTTTGAATACGAAGTTACATTTCCTGACACTATCAAGAAAAACACTGAGCTTCAAATGCAGGCAGCTATCTTATATTATTGCACAAATAATTTCAGCAATGCTATAAACTTGACAGAGAAAATAAGACGTGATACAGTTTCATTTCCCGATGTTCAAAAAGCAAATGCATTATACGGTATTCTTTCCGCACAAAACGAAGAATACGAAAACTCTTTGAGTTGCTTCAATCAAAATGCAGGGACTTCATCATTCAATCAGCAAAGCATTGATATTATCAAACAAATGATGAAACAGAAAAAGAAGAATCCTACAATGGCCCGAATGCTATCAATAATTCCCGGAGCAGGATACTTATATACCAAGCATAAAGGAAGTGCACTGACAGCTTTCTTAGTCAACTCCTTATTAGGTTACGCTACCTATACCAGCATAAAAAAGCAAAACTATGGAGTAGCAGGAGTTTGCGGTTTCTTATCATTGTCATTCTATATAGGAAATATAAACGGAGCAGGCAGAAGCGCCATTCGATACAATTCAAAAAAGAAGAACGAACAAATCAGAAAATTAGAAAGGATAAACAACATTTTTTATTAACTAAATCATTTTTATTATGTTTACAAAATTAACAAAAAAGGTTTATTTCAAACCTGCAGTGTTATTAATGGCCATTGCAATGTTGACAATGTCATTTACAATGCCTGGCGAAGTGGTTATATTAAGAGCCGGAACCAGCATTCCATTAGAGTTGGTATCAACATTATACAGCAGCAATGTCAGAAGCGGACAAATGGTAGATTTCAGAGTATTGAGTGATGTCAAGGCTAATGGAAAAATCGTCATTTCAGCAGGTTCTATTGCACAAGGACAGATTACAAGAGCCAAAAAGAGAGGTTTACTGGGTTCTGAAGGAGAACTGGAAATAGCTATCAAAAGCGTAAAAGCTGTTGACGGAACTACTGTTTATTTGTCAGGAAACAACTTATATGATGAAGGTAGCAATAAACTCGCGTTATCTATTGTTCTGACGATTTGCTGTCTGTTCGGTTTTCTCATCAAAGGTGGCAAAGCAGAAATTCCCGCTGGTGCACAAGTACAAGGAACAGTAATTTCAAATGTAGAAATCAATCTATAAGAAAGTTTCTCCAACCTAATCATTCTCAATAGGACTTCGCTTCATCGCATCGCATTCTTGATGAAGTGAAGTCCTATTCTACTTTAGAAGAAAAAAGGAAACAGCAGGAACGCCTGAACCAAGAAAAAGCTATAAGAGAGGGCAGATTAAATTACAACACATAAAGTTCTTTGGCAATGTGCCTTACCAGATGACAGGCCTCGCTTGTAACAGCCAAGAGTTCTGTGCAGTTCTCACACAAATAAGACTGCGACCTTAACCCCATCAGGAATTCCTCTCGCCCATAATCGCCACCTTGATTACCCCCTCCAGCCTATTCTCAAAAATACGGTAGGCTTCGTCAATTTCCTTCAACGGGAAACGATGCGTGACAAGCGGTGTGGTATCTATCTGTCCCGCCGCTATCAGGCGCAGTATCTCGGCACAATCGCACCCATCCACACCACCGGTCTTGAAGACAAGATTCTTGCCATACATCTCCGGCAAGGGCAATAACTGAGGCTGGTCATAAAGCGCCACAATGGTGACAATGGCATTGGGACGGGCACACTCCCATGCCAGACGGAAAGTATCTTCCGTACCGGCAACTTCAAGTACGACATCCGCCCCACCATGGTCGCTATGCTTCCTCACAAAGTCTTTGCAGTTCTCCGGCCCAATGACCAGCACCTCCGGATAATGCTCGCGGACAAAACGGATTCTTTCGGCCGACTGCTCGCAGACAATAATGTGACGGGGCTTCTTCAGCAGGGTACAAAGCAGGGTGCAAATACCCGTCGGCCCGGCACCGATGATGAGTACAGTGTCTTCCTCGGTTATTTCGGAGATACGGGCAGCCCAGAAGCCGGTGGCCAACACATCGCCTACCAAGAGTGCCTGCTCGTCGCTTACCGTATCGGGAATACGGTTCAGTCCCTGGTCGGCATAGGGCACACGTACATATTCCGCCTGGCCGCCATCGATACGGCACCCCAAAGCCCAACCGCCATTAGTGTCGGTACAGTTGTTCACATATCCGTGACGACAAAAGAAACATTTACCACAAAAAGTCTCCACATTCACAGTCACACGGTCGCCGGGCTTTACCGACTCAACTTCGGCACCCACCTGCTCTACGATGCCCACCATTTCGTGTCCTACCGTAATTCCGGGTACGGCGCGCGGTACACTTCCATGCTTTATATGCAAGTCACTGGTGCATATGCTACCCAGTGTCACCCGCACAATAGCATCACGTGCATCTTCCAATACCGGTATCGGTTTCTCAAGCAATCCGAACTTTCCGTGTTCAATATAAGTATATGCCAACATAATATATGCTTTTTTGAGTTATCACTTCTAAACGCGAAGTTGCCAGAAAGCAACAGCCGCTGCGGCCGCCACGTTCAGCGAATCTACACCGTGCGCCATGGGGATACGAACCACATAGTCGGCTCCCGCAATCGCTTCGTGCGAAAGACCATCTCCCTCAGTACCCATCACAATAGCCAACCGGGGCTCGGTCTTCAAAACGGGATTGTCTATGGAAATGGAATTGTCCGTAAGCGCCATGGCCGCCGTGCGGAAACCCAACTCACCGAGCGTATCCAGAGGACCGTCCATCCACGTCCACGGCACAAGAAAAACCGTTCCCATTGAAACCCGGACCGCACGACGGTTCAGAGGATCGCAGGAATTACGCGTCAACAGCACAGCATCCATGCCAAGAGCTGCCGCCGAACGGAAGATGGCCCCAATATTGGTGGTATCCACCACCCCGTCGATAACCACAATACGCCGGGCTCCCCGGCAGACGTCCTCCATACTCTTCGGAACCGGGCGGCGCATGGCACAAAGAACGCCACGCGTCAAAACGTAGCCGGTCAGCTCGGCAAGCAATTCCCTACCGCTTGTGTAGACGGGTATATCGCCACAACGCTCAATGATTTCAGCAGCATCCCCATAGATGTGCTTGTACTCACACAAAAGGGCCAAAGGCTCGTAGCCGGCATCCAGAGCCACCTTGATAACCTTAGGACTCTCAGCTATAAACAGCCCTTTGTCCGGCTCAAGGCGATTGCGTAACTGGGCTTCGGTAAGGGTACTGAATATCTCCACACCGGGATGGGTCAAAGATGATATTTCGATAACAGGCATCGGATGATTTACTATTTGACGATTACTATTTACAATTCATGGCAGAAAGCCCTATAACCCCTTTATTGTCTTCATCAGTTGTTCTCCCAGTCCGATGGTATATCCTTGCGATACAAAGACCACCCGATTGAAAGTATCGGCTATGATGAATATCGGCAGGCTCTCTTTGTGCTTCAACTTCATACTTTCTGCAATCTGCGCAGCGATACCGTCCGTATCTATACCATAAATAATGGTAGAGGGCAAATCGGGGAATGACTCGCGGGCGAACTTGCCGGCTTTGGCCTCATCAGGGAACAGCAACACCATCTTACGCCCCCACTTCTCCAAATCAGCCTTGAATGAAGCGATGTCGCGCAACGCATGATTGGTAGGTTCTTGATTGACACCCAGAATGCCTACGACAAAGTAACCGCGCCCACAAGCCTGCAGCAGACTCTGCCGGGCTGCGGAGCCGGCGTCCGGCAGCGGAGTGAAGAGAGACTCCGAATTAAAGTTCCCGATAACCTGCACCTCATCCTCGCTCTCGCGCATCACCAATTCAATTTCCGTTGTCTTCTCCGGCAGAATATTGAAAAAGGTGGTTTTAGAAAGTACCGCACCGCTGGCAAGGCGTGTACCGGTCACCAAAACATAATCTCCGGCCTCCAGAGCTGTTCCTTCCTTCAGAAGATTGCTCCATGTAGTACCGCCGCCCATATCTGCATCGCCTTCGTCATAGGAAAGCAATTGCAAACTGCCCTGCGGGGTCTGTTTGGAAAGAGTGAAATGAGAATAGTATTTCGGGTTATCCAACGAACGGATAGGCTTATAGGAAGCCACCAACTTTCCCTTCGAAGCAATTCCTTCTGCCATAAAGACCGGCTCTTCCGGATGATGGTTCAAGTCCACATCCATCGCACCATCATCCCCTATCAACTGTACTTTGCCGGTCACTCCGTTGATACGGGCAGGGATTGCCATGCTGCGTGCCATGGAGACGAAGAAAATGTCACGACTATGGGCATCAGCCACACGGGCCTTCCAGACCCCTTCCGGAGAAATGGGAGCCCCTCCCAAATTACAGTCATTGTCTACCCGGATATTCCGGGCCACCCATGCCACCAGTTTCATCGGCTCTGCCTTGTATGCCTCAGCCTCTTCCTTTGAAACGGCCTTCTTGAAGAAACCCTTGTAGGGAGTCAGCATTTCGTTGCTTACACGAGGATTGCGCACATATCTGCGGAAATAATCGGGATTCTTGCACATGCCGGATTGCATGTGGTCCATCAGTACTTCCAGCGTAACGTCGCGAAGGTCTTTTGCCGAAATCCGTTGCAGCAGGTCCAGTCCTCCTCTCTTTGACTTTTCAGAGCGCAACCGTGCCATGAAGTCGGCAATGACCCGATGGTTTCCTCTGGAAGCGACCAGTATCCGTGAAACGGCATCTTCGTCGAGCTTGTACCGCCGGGCAAAATAACGCGCCGTCTCATCCGTCATGAACATAGACACATAAGCGTTGCGGATGGAATCTTCATGGACCATGCGGCGGTCATTCGCCGCACGCTGTTCGGGCGTAACCGCCGGCAACTCCGCATTTTCGGGGGGCGGCACAAGTTCAAAATCTACCGCATGGCCGTCGCCGGCAGTCTTATCCATCTTCACAACCAGTTCATGGTCCTTACCGAAAGACAGTTTGGCATAGCCGAATTTTCCGTCTTTGGAAGCCCATACCAGCATGTCACCCTTACCGGCCGTCAAAAAAGCCTTTCCCTCTGCATCGGTCTGCTTCCGGGCTACAGTATAGAACTCCGCATAATTATAGAGCTTGAACTCCACACAAGCATCAGACACCGGATTTCCATGTCCGTCCATGACCGTAACTGTGGCCTTAGCCGTCGGTGCATAGTTACCGATTACATTGATTTCCGTATAAGTAGGAGTGACAGACATCACTTCCTCCGCTCCTTCATAACGTCCGAAGACCTTGGTATGCATCAGCATACCGCGACTGGCCGGAGCATTGAACCAACCAAGGTTGAGTACCGGTTCGGGTTCGCAGGCTCCAAGAAAATACCATTTCCCGTCTGCCCATGCTTCTACCCACGCATGATTGTCGTCGGTATGCGCCCACCGGGGTGTGTAGACCTGACGGGCAGGGATACCCACCGAACGCAAGGCGGCAACCAGCAAGGTAGATTCCTCGCCACAACGCCCGTATGCCGTGCGTACCGTTGCCAAAGGCGAACTGGTACGGGCATCGGAGGAAGTATAGATAGCCTTCTCGTGGCACCAGTGGTTCACCTCCAGAATGGCATCATAGAGGGACAGAGACTTGACACGATTCTTCAGTTCTTCGTAAAACACTACCCGTGCACTGTCCAGATGCTCATTGTTGACCCGCACCGGAAGTACAAAATGACGAAACAAATCCTCAGGAATAACTTTTCCCCAAGGCATCTCATCGGCAGCCTTTTGGGAGGCGCGCACGTTCATCAGATGAAATTCTCCGGAATAATCGGCAATGTCTGCCAAAGGCATATAGGCATAAAGGAACTCCAAAGCTTCGCGTTCGTACGACGTCAAGTCCGTATCGAATATGGCAAACAAATCGCCCTGCGGCAACCTTTCTTTTTTTTGATTGAAGTCTTGCTCCACACGTTGGCGGTAAGAAGTGTCTGTAATGAAAGAACGTTTGCCGCAAGAGGCAAGCAAACATACCAGTCCGAGAAATCCCAGAAGTCGTGCAACTCGTTTCATAATGCAATTATTAAGGTTGAGCCACAAAAATAGTGTAAATCGTCCGCAAAAGAAAATTAATTCCCGTTTTTACTTACATAATCACCCTACTTCAGATGTATCACCAAAGTCGTGTCTCCGGAAAAAGTGAAGCTGCATTTGTCATAAGACGGCGGGCCCATAACGCCTTGAGCATCATTGCTGAACCCGTACTTCTCTGTAGGAATGCCGAAAACGGCAGTATCCAGTTTCCCGTTTCCGTTCTCGTCTTGAAACAACGAAATGGCATACGTACCCGCAGGTAACCCCTGGCAAGGAATGGAGAGCGACGTATCTTTCACATCTATCCGGAAGGCGGTCAAGGGTTTCTTCATGAATGTTTCTTCCGAATTGTAGATGGCGACATAGAGATGCCCCTCCACCTTTTCAATGTCACACACTTCAATAGTCAGGTTCTGGGCAAAGAGCAGCTGGGCGGCACTTTGCATTACAAATACTAAAAAAATAATCATTGCTTTCATCTTTGTTTATTTTAAAAAGGGTTATTGTCTAAAAATTGGATACATCGTAGGCGGCCTTCTTGCCTAAAGTCACATATACTCCTACATAGAAAAAATGGTCGCTGGAAGCCAGGACAGCCTTGTTATCCACCTTACCGAACTCATTCTTCCGGCAAAGGATATTGCTGGCGGAAGCATGGATAATTACCTTCTTGCTTGCCAGGAAGGTCACACCCAAATCCAGACTGTTATAAGGCTTCACTTCATCGTTCATCAGACCCAGCAGCATGGGGTTATGATAAGGACGTCCGCTACTGAAACGGTCGGTCACGCTGACAATGGAACGCAGGCGAGGCAAGGAATACTTCACCACCCAGGCTGCATTATGCCGTGTGGCATACTGAGGAGTAGTCAGTTCCAGATACTCCCGATATTTACGTTTGGCTATATTATAGGTATAGGATAACTGGTATTCCAGATTCTTGAAGGACGCTCTATCACGGAAGAACAAGTCTATGCCTTTGCTGTGTCCATAACCGTTGGAGGTCAAGAATACAGCTTTCGTATCGGCATCCGTTTCCTCCAATGCCAGACGGTCATAATCCTTATAATAAAGTTCAGCTTTACAGAAACGCCCTTCATAGTCGTACTGAACGCCTAAATTGTACTGCATACATACTTCCGACATCAACTGCGGCCGACGCACCAGACAGTTGTTCTCGGGCAACTGTGTGTATCGCCCTACAATCCCCGACAGCATCATGTTTCCCCAATAATAGTTCGCCGCCAGCCGGGGAGAGAAATTCATCTTACGGTTCGGAGAAGTGTATTCCGTGCGAAAAGAAAACTCCATCTTCAATTGTTCCATCGGATAATAAGCCATCGAAAAGAAACCCGCACCAATGGTAGGCGACATGCGATTGCTGTCATCCGTCCCGCACAACAGATAATGATTCCTGTAATTGCGGATATAGCTCTCTATCCCCATATCCAGGCGGAATACCGATGACAGCCGTTTGGAAACTTTAGCCTTCAGATGCGTCTCTTGCTGACGTTCCAGCCAGTTATCACCCGAAACAACTGCTCCTCCGATTCTCCGGTTATAGTAAGAATAGGCCGCCCCTGCAAACCAACTCCACTCTCTGGAAGTATGCCTGCGAAAGGTTGCATTTACATAGATATTGTCTTCACCCAGCCCGAACAATCTGCGGTTATCCCCTTCGTAAGTGGAAAAGTCCGTCCGGTCGTATTGTGCGTAAACCTTCCATACCACTCTTTCATCAAGAGTATAACGGAACTGGACAGCTCCGGAAAACATCCGGTAAGGCTTCTCGAAATCCCTCCTGCCCGAATAAACCTTGTCATACAAACCCAGGTTCTGATAATTCAAGTCAACAGACAAGGATCCTCTGTCAAAAGTCTTTGTGCCCCCTCCACCAACACCGACAACGGAAGCGTTCACTCCGACTTTATCGACCTTGCTGTAATCTTTTGTTTCCAATGGCAAGACTGCCGAAAGCGCTTCTCCATATTCTTGTGAAGCGCCTCCCGAAGCAAGGTTTACCCCACTGAACATAAATGTAGAGTAACGGCTGCGAGCAGGGGTATTTATTCCGTTCGAAGTATAGGGATTCAGTACATGCATTCCATCAATAAAAGTCTGCGTCTCGTAACTGCCTCCACCACGTACCAGCAATTTACCGGTTTCACCCTGCACTTGCGTACCGGGCAAAGTCTGCAATGCCTTGTATAAATCACCGTTCGCACCGCCCACCGTAACCAGTTCCACCGGATGCATATCGCTCCAACGGCTGTTGGCAGCAGGAGTTCTGGCTCCTTTTACCACTACTTCTTCCAAAGCGACACTGTCTATATTAAAATTCAGACGTACTGTATCGGTCACTGATTTCTGCGCTACGGAAGGCTGTGTATAAAGTAATACGCCCAATATCCCAAAGACTGTTTCCCGTTTCATATCTTTACATTCGTTGTGTTTCCTGCCGCAAACATAAAGGAAGGGTATAAGACAAAAAAATATCCGGGACAGACAGCCCGGATATGTGACAACCAACAAACTTTTTGTGACGAACAACGTATTTCTGTGACGAGTGACTAACTCTTTGTCCGGTTTTCAATCAATGCTTTCACCTCTTTGGCGTATGCGCGTGAAACCGGAACCTCCTCTTCGCAACCCTCCAGATTCAGCTTATATCCCTGAGAGTTTCCATCTACTTTCACCACCATCCGGATGTTTACAAGAAAGGCCCTATGGCAACGGATAATAAAAGGGCAAGCAGAGACAGCTTCCTCTGCCTGCTTCATGGTGGCACGCAACAATCTCCATGTAATTTTCTTTTCTTTATCCGAATCTGAACGGTAACCTACTTTTACGTAATTCCCCTTTGCCTCTGCATAAAGGAAATCTCCGGCCTTTACTTCCAGCATTTCTTTGGTGCCACCGGCAAACACCAACGCTTCTTCCGAGGAAAACACCTTGTCTTCCAAGCTCGCTATCCCAACTTCCGGGGATATTCTCCTTGAAAGGTGACCGTTCATCTCCATAGCTTCTTTCAGATTGCGGGTCAGTTGCAAATTGCGGTTCCACATCAGAAAAAATATGGTAGGAAAAGGTGCCAGCACCATTACCCAAGACAAAGCCAGAAAGAACAACCGCTTGTCCAACCACATTCCCATCAACCATGATTGATAGGCCCAAATCCCCACTGCTATCAGCAACAACATCAGCAGCAAATTCAACACATGCTTACCCAATGTCCAGTTCTGCTCCTTGTAATAAGCAGGAAATAATGCCGGAAGCAAATAGGTGAAAACTCCCGAAGCACCTGCCGCAATCAATGCAGAACCGGCAACCACCCCAAACACACTTCCCTTTATCCGGGAAATACCGAACGGCTGAAGTATATATAATATCAGAAAAATAATGGCCGAAGGTATCACTACTGCCTTCCAGCGTTGATAAAACGTAGGATAAGGACTCCGCCAAAGTTCCGCCAATTTCCCCATAAGTATATAGTCTCTCTTGTTTACATGGTAATATATGCAAAGATAATACATTTACTCAACACATGCTCATACAGATACTATATTATCAATCTGTTTTATCACACGACAAGGATTTCCCACCGCCACACAATTCGCAGGAATAGAACGGGTAACCACACTCCCCGCCCCGATAACGCTGTTCCTCCCGATGGTGACACCAGGCAAAATGACAACCCCTCCACCAATCCATACTCCATCCTCTATTCGTACAGGTAAGGCATACGTACGGCAGATTTCTTGTCCTTCCGGACAGTCCTGCACCATACGTTCATCTACTTTGGTAGAATGGGTTGCCGTATATATCTGTACATTAGAGGCTATTAAGACGTTGCTACCTATGTCAATACGATTGTTGTCCACAAAGGTACAATTCATGTTGACAATTACCTTGTCGCCCATAAAAATATGCTTGCCACATTCACAATGGAAGTCAATATCCACATGCACATTCTTGCCTACATGTCCCAACATCTCACACAACAACTCCCTCCTGCGCTTGCTATCGGCATAATCTGTGGCATTGAACTGTGCCAGGAGACGTTTTGTACGCAAAATCATCTCCACTATTTTCGGGTCCCTGCTTCCTATAAAAGGTTCGCCAGCCATGCACTTTTCATATTCTGTTTTCATACGCATCCTTTTTTTGCGGACAAAAATACAAAACTCTAATGTATAGGAATTTATCCTATGTTAAAAAATACCCCTTTGCCCTGATACGACTCAATGATTGTTGTGTAATGCCAAGGAAAGAAGCGATATGTCCCAAAGTCACTCTATGAAAAAGGGCCGGACACTCACTCATTAATTTTTCATAACGCTCATACGCAGACAAGTTGAGGCGAGATATATGAATATCTTGTAAGCGAAGAAAATTTTCCTGTTGTAACACCCTCATCCAATTTGCAATATCTATATCTGACTTATACAACTCATTAAGCGTTTCAATGGAAATAGAATAGACCAGTGTTTCTTCCAATGTTTCCACGTATTCAAAGCCTGCTTTGTTCCTATATAAATCCCACGAGCCACAAGCTACATCACCTTCCATGGAGAACCATGTCGTTATTTCTTTTCCATCGTGCAAGGTGTACGAGCGTGTCATTCCCTTCTCTATGAAGTGGACTTGCCTATCAAATTGTCCTGCACGGATAATAAGTGTTTTGGCAGGAAACACTTGCTTTTCAAAACCATGTGTCAATGCCGCCAATGCTTCATCTGAAACCGGATAATAAGCTCTTATTGTTCTGACAATATTCTCCATACTAAAATATTTCTTTTTACAAAGGTATAAAACAAGGAAGAGTTTGCGAAACTTGCGTAACATATTTGTCATATATAGATTGCAAAATCTAGTATTTCTAAAGAAAATAAAGGATGAATGGCTATTTTTTATGTTATAAAACACATTTCTCGCAAACATTTCGTATCTTTGCAACGTTATAAGATAAAAGAAAAGATGTAAAAACCCGCTTTCCGAAACGCGGAGAGCACAAAAAGATGAGAATTATGAAAAAGAATGCAAATGAAATTTTTATGTTACAGTACCAAATCAAACGCTATCAGGCAAGGGGTAATGGAACAATGTGTCAAACACTGAACGGTAAACTACAAAAGCTGCTTGCAAAGCAGTCCCTCGTAACCATGTAAAAAAACACCTTTAAATATAATGAATAAAGGGCAGGGAACTTTTCAGTTCTCTGCCCTTTTTCTTTTTTATCCATCTATACTAATGGTTAGCACCAACTACAAACTCGCTTTGCATCCTTATCTCCCTACCGTCAACCGAAATTCCTTGTAGGGTAATTATATATATTCCGTTCATATCCGAAGTATAAAAGTTGAGTGTACTCATAGCGGGAGTTATCTCCGGATTCCAATAAAGTGTATGTCGAAAATCCGGTAAGCGGGAACCGGCTTGTTTCTCTGAATTGTATGATGGAGCAACAAATGCGATTCTCTTTTGTGGAAATTCATAAGAAAACATCTGTGAATTCTTATCCAAACGTATATCAGGCAATGTTCCCCGATGGGTTATAAACGAAACAATTCCATCATACAACTCCCCCCCAAAAGTATATTTGCCGGTATAACGATGTATATAGTGTATCAAACGGGCATCATAGTTCAGAATGGTTTCATGGTCATCAAATGGAATCCCGTCTAACAACACCAGTGTTTTCATATTACTGAATCTCCTTATATCCGGTTGCAGTATCCGGATGACATCTTTACCTTCCAGCTGACTGATACGTATTCCCTTGACAAATTCCACAAAAACATCCCTCACAGTCCTGAAACGAACATACTCATCCAGATTATAAGTAGAAGCGGGAACAAAATCATAAAGTTGTTGCAATATACTCTTGCTATACGAAGAATCTACCGGCAAAAGAGAATGTAATTGCGCGCTGAAACCACGCTCTATCAAGTCTTCTTTCCGAAATGACACACAGACCTTAGGAAGTTTTTCCGCCAACACCCCGACAAAAGGAGAAACAAGCTCCAATCGGCAGGGACTTTCCTCCTCCGGTAATGCAGTTAATACAATCTCCTGCATATCCGTTATTCCGGTCGTATAAAAAGCATAAATAGCGTCAGCCTTAGGCTGTCCGTCAAAGACACGAATATCCTTGCCCACACATGCCAGACGTGTATTTACATTGTCAGCAGGCGCTCCCATCAGCCTGCCGGTTACAATATGCCCTTCACACTCTGCAGCAAATGACCGTTCCGGAACACTTGTATAGTTCTTCTGCCCGTCGGCTGATATTGGAAAACCCTTCAGCACATAGTCTTTTCGTACTACGGACAGAGTAAGCTCCTTGACATCAGCAGGCAGATTGGGTAATGTCAAGGCTACTTTACTCCGGTTCCCATAGACCGATTTATCTGTCCATAAGTCCGCTCCGGAAAGCTGATTGCCGGAAGCTTGTGAAACGGTAATGGAATCCGTGAAAAGTTCCACATTATCCTCCTCTGTTGTCTGAACAGTATTAAGCAAGGCTATATACTTCTTTGGGAAACAAGCCATAGGATAGTTCCTCATATAACGCGTATATGCCGTCAGTTGGTAAGCTCCGGTATGCATGACTTGCGGAAGTCTGATACGTCCCCATCCATTCCCGTTCTGCAAGTCGATTTTACCTTGTGCGTATACCAGCTTCGTGTCACTTATCTCTACATAAGCTACTTTGCTTAATACGCTTCCACGAGACAAGGAATCCGTCACACAAACTTTTATCCACAAATCTTCTCCAGCCACATAGCAGTCCTTGTCTGTATAAATACGCATATTCTCAACAATTTGAGCATGTAATCCCAATACAAGAACCCAACCTATAATACAAAATATCACTCTCTTCATATCATTTCAATATTAATTCATTTCATCCGGCCAGAAGGAAGGCTTTTCCAGGCTGGCACCTAAATAGCGTACGTCTGTACAACCTCCGGGAACCCATGCATAACCTACCATCAATGGATAAGCAATAGCATATCCCATCACATATAAATCCATGTACGAATCTGCCCAACCTCTAAATTCTTGGCAATAACCGTCAGGAAACCTATAATATATATCATCGGCAGAAATGAAAATGCGATATTTTGCCACATTCATGCTAACTCCCACATAACCAACTACATTTTTGTCTGAATTGTTGCAAGTAATATTCGTAGGAAGTTCCGAAGGCTGAGGAATAAACAATCCGCCCATTTCTTCATTGATTTTTATTTTCTCCTGATAATATTCGTACTCGCCCCTCGAAATCTTACGCTGTTTCACCAAAGTGCTATAATGATGAAAGACACGGTTATTATCCGCCTTTATAGAATAGAGCCACTTATCCTTCAATTGAGTATCCTTATTTGTTCCTATATTACCTACTATGATTTTAGCCGACTTATCATGACACCATCCCCGTGCATATGGTGTAGCATCAAAATCAACCACCTCATCAGTGGTAGGGTCATAACGGAACTTGGGATTATATACTGCCCTCACTTCCCAATCTTCCTCGTAACTCCAGAAATAACATCCGCCATCTTCACTCCGCATAGAAAAGCGGATAGAGATGTCACCGTATTTTTCCGGTTGCTCGTAGGTGACGTCATTTATTGTTTCTGTCTCCAATGGATATTGAGGCTCCGAAGTATAAATATCCCCTTCATACACAATCTTCAGACTATAGCTGGCATCTTTATTCAAAGAGCCAATTACAACTTGGTATTTTCCATCTCCCAAAGAAGTGCCATTAAAACAAGAACCATCACTTCCTACTACACTGACTTCTGCATCTATCTTGTTATAATCCTGAGGAATTCCTTCTACATTCAAAGGAAAGGAACAGCTCAAGGAAAAAACAACTGTACTATCTGATATGATGTTACCTTCAACTATAAGCACCCTCGTACTACTCTCCGGCAAGTGCGCATTGAATTTATCCACACAACTGCCAATAGTGAGCCACAACAAGCATATCCATGTTACTATATATTTTGCATTATTCATCGCTTTTTCTTATTAAAACAGATTGATTTCAACTGGCCAGAAGGAAGGCTTTTCCAAGCTGGCACCTAAATAGCGTACGTCTGTACAACCTCCAGAAACCCATGCATAACCTTTGAATCCCGTACGTGGGTCCGGGTCCGGATATGCAATGGTATACCCCATCAAGTATAAATCTAAAAATGTATACTCTTCTTTCAGCCCTTTCGCTCCCTGACAATACCCCTCAGGAAGCCTATATTGTATATCATCTGTAGAAATGAAAATGCGATATTCCGCCACATTCAAACTGACACCAACATATCCAATGGCCTGTTTATTTGAGCTTTCACATCTAATGTTCGACGGCAATTCCGAAGGCTGGGGAACAAACAACCCGCCCATCTCCTCATTAAGCTTTATTTTCTCCTGATAATATTCATATTCACCCTTCGAAATCTTACGTTGTTTCACTATAGTACTGTAATAGCAAGAAAAACAAATATCGTCTGCTTCAATGGAATAGAGACACTTATCCTTTACACGATTATCCTTGTTTATTTCCATATTACCTATTATTATCTCGGACGATTCACTGTGACACCATCCGCGTGAGTATGGTCTGGCATCATAATCAACAACCTTGTCTGTATCGGGATCATAAGCACACATAGGATTGTATACTGCTCTAACCTCCCAATCTTCTTCATAATTCCAGAAATAACATGCAGCATCTTTGCTTTGCATGGAGAAACGGATGCTGACATCACCATACTCCCCTTGCTGTTCGTAAGTGACATCGTCTATGCTTTCCGTCCCTATCGGATATTGAGGTTCGGAAATATAAGTATCTCCCTCATAGACAATCTTCAAGCTATAGCGAACATCCCTATGCAATGTTCCGACAGCAACCCGGTACTTTCCATTACCCAACGCAACACCCCTAAAACTGGAGCCATCCTCACCGGTTACACAAACTTCAGCATCCACCTTATTGAAATCAGGAGGAACCCCTTCCACATCCAAGGAAAAGGAACGGCTCAAAGAAAACACGACAGCACTATCCGATATTATACTACCTTCAACTATGAGAAGGCCGATACTACTTTCCGGCAAGTGGGCATTGAACTTATCCACACAATTACTAAGGAACAACCATAACGGACATATACATATCACCCAATATACTTTATTCTTCATACCCTTTCAGAATTTAATATTATAAGTAACAAAAGGAATGGGAGCACCGAATATGGACATCTTGTATCCTTGAATCCTACCCTCCTCGGACACAAAATAGACAGAGTACACATTCTTCCTTCCGGTCAGGTTATAGATACCGAAAGAAAGGGAACTGTGGGTCAACAATGTCAGGTGGTGACTGGGTTCAATATTGAACGACAAATCCATACGGAAATAGTCGGGAACACGATAACTGTTACGGTCGGTATAGTAAACCTGCATTTTCTTCAAACCCTGGTCGTAGTATTGCCCGGCAGGAATTGTGGTGGGACGGCCCGTACTGTAATCCATATTGAAAGACATGCTGTAACGGCGGGTAAACTTGTAATTGCCTACAAGCTTGAAGTCATGCGGCTTGTCATACTCGGTCGGATACCATTCTCCACCATTGATGGGACGGGCTATGCGCGGATCATTCTGACGCAAGAAAGTGCGCGAATAAGTATAGCTCATCCACCCGTTCAGTTTTCCAGCCGTTTTTTTCACCTGGAATTCCACGCCGTAAGCATATCCCTCCGTATTGATGACATCCGTCTCCAGATGGTGGTTCATCAGGATTTGGGCGGAACTGCGATAATCCAGATAATCAATCAGCTTTTTGTAATATCCTTCTACAGATAATTCCAGAAGTTGCCCCGGCGTATTATAGTAGGCGCCTGCCGCCACCTGCCAGCCACGTTGAGGCTTGATATTGGGGTCGCTCAGCTTCCAGGTATCTGTAGGAGACATAACGGCAGTATTCGATACCTTATGGATATACTGCCTCATCGTATTGAAACCGGCCTTTACGGAAAAATCATCTGTAAAGGCATAACGTGCCGACACTCTGAATTCCGGTCCGTGATAGGTCTTGATGACCTTTCCATTCCCCGCCGTGATAGAATCCACCACCGAAGACATGGAGGGCAGTATACCTTCCTGATATGTATAGTAAGTGCGCGGTCCCAAAGCATTGAGCATAGAATAGCGTATACCCGCATTGATGGAGAGCCTGGAAGTTATATCCCATTCATCCCCTATATAAACGGCACTTTCCAGTGCTTTATCCTTTTGCAGTTCATCATATCTTACCAGCGAATTAGGCCCCACCGGCTCGTAGGTCCCGGAATTCACATTATACAGCTGGCTCATCAAACCGAAGTTCACCGCATGGCTATTGCCGGCTTGATAAAGAAAGTCCGCTTTTCCAAACCATTGGTTAATGGCAAAAGACAGCCGTGCGGCAGACGCTTCCTCCACCGTTTCATCATTTCGGTAATCGTAGTGGTCATAACCGAAAGAGAAGTTTCCGGTCAGCTTTTCTGCAAAGACAGTCCTCCAGTTTGCCGAGAAATTCATATTGTTGTAGGCATACTTCTCATTGTCATTAAAGGCAAATCGGTCGTGACTATAATAGCCATAGACATTCAGCTTGTTGCGCTCGTTCACCGTATGCGAGAAGACAGTCCCCAAATCATAGAAACCGGCTTTCCCATCACGATACCCGCTTTTGTTGGGTAATGTCTTCATTATCCAGTCCGAATAGGTCGTACGTCCACTCAGCAGAAGGGAAGTCTTTTCCTTAATGATGGGAATCTCGAGATTCAACTTACTGGTCACAAGCCCGATACCTGCAGAACCGGTAAACTTTTCCTTGTTCGCCTCCTTGCTGGTGATGTTCAGTACGGAAGCGATACGCCCGCCATACTGGCTGGGGATACTGCTCTTATAAAGTTCCGCATCCTTTATCATGTCCGAATTAAAAGCCGTGAAAAAACCGAAAAGATGATTGGGGTTATAAATCGTTCCGTTATTGAAAAGAAGCAGGTTCTGGTCAGCGGCACTCCCACGCACATTGTATCCGCTGGATGCCTCCCCCACTGTCTTGATGCCGGGAAGTGTCTGTATCATCTTCAGCACATCCACCTCACCCATAGCCGTAGGAATGTTTTTCAGCAGGGCAGGCTGCAGCTTCTCCATTCCCAACTGCACACTTTTCACGTTCTGTATACGCCCCGAAACAATAAGCACCTCATCCAGCATATGGTCTTCCTCTTCCAACTCGATATGGACAATGCCTTCACCATAAAGCATAAATTGCCGATGGGTCACTTTGATATTCATCCCACTGATTTCAAGAATATTATAGCCTGCAGGCAGGTCAATGGTAAATTCCCCCTGACGGTTGGTCGTCGTAGCTACCCACGGCTCTCGATGAATGATGTTGATACCATCCAGATTCTGGCCGGTCTTAAAGTCAGAAACTCTTCCGGTCAAAGTTATCATATCTCCGGGGGCAGGCTTGTACTTGTTTCCTATCTCATAGACCTTGTTTTCTGAAGAAGACTTCACAATAGGAATGTATGAAGGCAATAGTTCCTCATCCGTCTCCAACTTTTCCCCCATCAATACCGGTGGCAGCGAGGTAGCCAGAAAAACCTCCGGCAAGACAAATATTCTGTCACCATAAACCGTCACCTTATAGATAGTAGCTGCCAAAGCCTCTCTCAAGTACTCGGCAGTGGGGTTCTTCACCTCTGCCCGCTTCACTTTAAAAGGAACCGTTATCGTTGTATAAACACGGCAAGACGTGCCCTTTTCTACTGCATCCATCAATTCGAATATGGAAATGCTGTCCGTAGCCATCTGTTGCTGTGCAAACATGCCGAAAGGCGACAATAGGAGGAAAAAGGCTACTGTATATTTAAGATTATGTGCTTTCATATTATTTTCCATGAATTAAGGAATCAATATATTCCGTTAACCGGGTCATTGCCCGGACACCGCCATCTTCCTTGAAGTCCAGCCGCTCTTTCCGGCAATAAGCCTTCAACTGCTTCTTGTATGTAGGAAAAAGTTTCAAGAAACCCGAACGGGAAGTTATCACATAATCGGTTCTGCCACTGCGAAGACTGAAATAGCTCTTTTTCTTGAACCGGCTGTAATAAAGATCGTTTTTCTTCACCTGAGACTCCATTGTGGATACGATATACTGTGTCAGGCACATTTGCGGACTATCATATAGCAACGCAGCGAAACAGTCACCCTGCGGTACAAACTTCTGTCCTTCTATGACAAAATAATCCACTTTCCGCATATCTACCTGCAAGGTTATCCGTTTCTCCGGAGTAACCACAATCAGACTCTTTTTATAGGTATCATAACGGAGCTGCAAATCCGAGTAAAGCCATCTGCCATAACAGACAGCCCCCTCGCGAAATTCATCCGTATTCCAATAGGGATGGTTAAGATACTTCTGCTGGTTATAATTTTCCTCTGCCTTACCGGAGTAAAGAGCAGCATAATCTCCTGCCGCTTTTCTGAATTCATCAAAAACGGCTTGTTGTGCACAAACCAAAGATGGAAAACATAGGACGCATAGTAGCGTGTAAAGGTGTGTTTTTCGCATATATGTGAAGTGTTATAAATGAGGATGGGACAAATATAACGTTTCACTTCAGAAAACAAAATTATTCTTATATATAATTCAAATAAAAGTAGAAAAATAAAGGTATATCCAGGTGCTAAACAAAAAGCTAAACATTTAGCATACAATTAGAAAGAGATTTCCCCGGGCCAAAACAACAGCCAGTCCATAGAATCAATTATATTTACATATATTCATAAAAGGCCAATCATCAACGCAACGTAATAATTCAAGCCGCAACAATATCCTTCCCGAAAGGAGTCAATGCCAGCCCTGCCAGTTTAAAATGTTGGATACCGAAAGGAATGCCTATAATGGTGATGCACAGCAACAACCCGAATCCCAAGTGCGAAAGGCAAATCCAAATGCCGCCCAAGAATATCCAAAGAATATTCATCAGCACATAGAGGCAGCCGTTGGAACGTTCCCCGCTACGAACCTCTTTGCCGAAAGGCCACAAGGCAAGGCTTGCCATTTTCAAGGTCTGCATGCCGAAAGGGATGCCAATAATGGTGAACATCATCAATAAACTTGCAATAAGATACTCCACAGCAGTGATGATACCTCCAAACATCAACCACAAAATATTCATAAAACAGCCCATAGCTTTCCTTTTTTTGATACTGAACACAAATATAGCATTATTTATTTGAATGTTCCGTCTCCCAGTCACTAAATTCAAAACTCAGCTGTTCCCAGACTCCTTTCTCCTCCCCCTCTTCACGGGGGTTGGAAACGGAAAGCCCAATCAAACGGATAGGATGATGTTCATAATCCACTTCCTGCAGCAATTGCTTTGCCAAAGGCAGAATCACGTCAAGAGCAACCAGTTCCTTTGTTTGAGTCATACTACGGGTAATCTGGCTAAAATCATGAAACTTGATTTTCAGCGTCAGCGTATTCCCACGAAAATTGGTGTGCTCCAGACGCCCCACCAGCTCCACTGCCGCATGGTACAACTCTATAATGACGGATGAACGCTTGCTGATGTCCTTCTCCAACGTATGTTCACAGCCCACAGACTTGCGGATGCGGACAGCCTCTACCGGACGGGTATCAACGCCACGGGCAAAATCATAATAGACTGTCCCCACTTTGCCAAATTCGCGGGTCAGCATTTCCAAAGACTGCATGCGCAGCTGCTCTCCATTGTGAATTCCCAAAGTATGCATTTTTTTCGCCGTTACCGGCCCCACTCCCCAGAAACTTTCAATGGGTAGCCGGGCAACAAAGTCCAGTGCCTGGGCAGGATGGATGGTACAAAGTCCGTCCGGTTTGCGGTAGTCCGAGGCTATCTTGGCAAGAAACTTATTATAGGATATGCCGGCGGAAGCCACCAGATTCAACCTCTCCCGTACCTTCCGCTTTATCTCCTTTGCAATGTCTACAGCCAACGGAATGCCCGGCTTATTCTCCGTCACATCCAGAAAAGCTTCGTCAAGAGAGATTGGCTCGATGACATCTGTATATTCATGGAAGATTTCGTGTATCTGGCGGGAAACGGATTTATAGACTTCCATCCGTCCCGGAATAAAGATAAGCTGGGGGCACAGCCTCTTGGCCTTCAGCGACGACATGGCAGAACGTACCCCGAAGCGACGCGCCTCGTAACTCGCTGCCGCCACTACGCCCCGTTCTTCCGCATGCCCCACAGCAATAGGCTTGCCCCGCAACGCAGGGTTATCTCGCTGTTCTACAGAAGCGTAGAACGCATCCATATCGATATGTATAATCTTTCGCCCAGTCATTTTTCCGGATGTTATCATAAGTCCAATACCTCCGAGATTGAATGCAAAAGTAGCAAAAAGATAACGTTCACAGACTTGATGAACATTAAATTCAATAGAATTTCCACTTTGCAACCAAGTTGCATCCCCTTTCCACTACCTTTGCAGCAGAAAAAGAAAACGTTGTGTAGTGAAGCACACAGATGACACAGATAAAACAGATTTCCACAGACTTTCAGTTCGCGTAGTAACCCTTACCAGTGATCATCTGTTTTATCTGTGTCATCTGTGTGCCATCTCCGTTTCAAGAGCATCTTCACTTCACAGAACACTAAAACAATAGGAGAAAACAAGATGAGTTGCAAACATTGCCACACACACCTGGAAAGCCACGGCGGTCTGCTGAAAGATTATTGGAAAATCATCCTCTCTGCCCTACTACTTTTCAGTGGTATCCTCTTAAATGCTGCAGGCACTGCCTTCTTCGAAGAAAAGTATATAGCTTTAGGCTGGTATCTGCTGGCCTATCTGCCGGTGGGACTTCCGGTAATGAAGGAAGCTTGGGAAAGCATCCTGCAAAAAGATGTGTTCAGCGAATTCACTCTCATGTTCATTGCCACCCTCGGCGCTTTCTATATAGGAGAATATCCCGAAGGCGTAGCCGTCATGCTCTTCTATTCCCTCGGAGAACTTTTCCAGAATAAGGCCGTAAACAAAGCTAAGCGTAACATCAGTGCCCTGCTCGACGTACGTCCTGAAACAGCGACAGTCGTCAGAGGCAACAGCCTACTCATTGAAGCCCCTCAACAAATACAAGTAGGCGAAACCATCGAAGTAAAAGTCGGAGAGCGCGTCCCCCTGGATGGCACGATGCTGAACGAGGTCGCTGCCTTCAACACCTCCGCACTGACGGGAGAAAGCGTCCCCCGCAACATCCGTCAGGGTGAAGAAGTGCTTGCCGGAATGATTGCGACCGACAAAGTGGTGCGCATCCAAGTCACCAAACCTTTTGAAAAGAGTGCCTTATCCCGAATCTTGGCATTGGTGCAAAATGCCTCCGAGCGCAAAGCGCCGGCAGAACTGTTCATCCGCAAGTTTGCCCGTATCTACACCCCTGCCGTCACCGGACTGGCAGCATTGATTGTACTGCTGCCCTTCCTCTATTCGATGACGGATGCACAATTCACATTCGTCTTCAATGACTGGCTATACAGGGCATTGGTCTTTCTCGTAATCTCCTGCCCGTGCGCCCTTGTCGTAAGCATTCCGTTAGGATACTTCGGAGGAATCGGCGCTGCCTCCCGGTTGGGCATCCTCTTCAAAGGCGGCAACTACCTCGATGCCATCACCCAAGTCAACACGGTGATATTCGACAAGACGGGTACGCTGACCAAAGGCACCTTCGATGTACAATCCTGCCAGGCACAACCGGGAGTTACGGAAGAGAAGTTGATACAGCTTGCCGCCTCGGCAGAGCGAAACAGTACACACCCCATAGCCAAAGCCATCGTAAGCTATGCCAAACAAAGGGATATAGAGCTGATTGCCACAACGGACGTTACGGAGATTGCCGGCCACGGACTGCAAGCCACTATGGATGGAACGCGTGTACTGGTGGGCAACCCCCGCCTGCTGACTAAGTTCGGGATAGAATATCCCGATGAATTGTCATCAATTGTCGATACGATTGTGGTCTGCGCCATCGGAACAAGATATGCCGGTTATCTGTTATTGTCAGACACATTGAAGGAAGATGCCATTAACGCCATCAAAGAATTAGAAGCATTAAATATCAATAATATTCAGATATTATCGGGAGACAAACAAGCCATTGTTACTAACTTTGCAGAAAAGCTGGGCATCACCCAGGCATACGGAGACCTGCTGCCGGACGGAAAGGTGAAGCACATCGAAGCACTCCGCAGCAACCCTGCCAACCGGATAGCCTTTGTGGGCGACGGCATCAATGATGCCCCGGTTCTTGCCCTTAGTCATGTGGGCATCGCCATGGGTGGACTTGGCAGCGATGCCGCCATCGAAACCGCCGATGTAGTGATACAGACAGACCAGCCTTCGAGAGTGGCCACCGCCATTCGTGCGGGCAGGCAAACCCGCCGGATTGTCTGGCAGAACATCTCGCTGGCTTTCGGAGTGAAGCTGCTTGTCCTCATCCTCGGTGCCGGTGGAATCGCCACACTTTGGGAAGCTGTCTTTGCCGACGTAGGCGTCGCCCTCATTGCGATAGTGAACGCCATACGCATACAGAAACTTATTAAATAGAAAAAATGGAAGAAAAGAAATATTTGGACCTCTTGGCCAAAAGGGAAATACAGCCCACTGCCATCCGCATCCTGGTATTGCGTACCATGATGCAGGCAGGCCGTTCCGTCTCATTGCTCGACCTTGAAACCATGCTGGATACGGTGGACAAATCCACCATCTTCCGTACCCTTACCCTATTCCTCTCCCATCATCTGATACACAGTATAGATGACGGGACGGGGTCCTTCAAGTATGCCGTGTGCAGCAACAGTTGCTCTTGCGACGTAAGCGACCTGCACACCCATTTCCATTGCGAGAAATGCAACAAAACCTTCTGCTTCACCAACATTCCCACTCCGGTGGTGAAGCTGCCTCAAGGATTTACGCTGAACAGCATCAACTATGTACTGAAAGGCATTTGTCCGGACTGTGCAGCAGAAGTCAACCGGGAGGCTTAGTTAAAAAATAAAAATCCATGCAGTCATTCATGTTCTTCTCTATCCTTAAGAAATAACATTGAGACAAACACATGGATACAAAAGCTCTTGTCACTTTATGCCAGAAGGGAAACGGGCAGGCCTTGAGCCTGCTCTACGAAAACTATTCAGAGAAAATGCTGAAAGTATGCCTACGCTATATTCCCGACCCAACGATAGCCCAAGATCTTCTTCACGACGGTTTTGTCATCATATTCACTTCCATTCATTCGCTGCGCAACCCGGAGAAACTGGAATACTGGATGAAAAAGATTATGAGAAACCTGGCACTGCAATACCTCAACCATGCCAATGCCAACCCCACCATCCCATTGACAGATATTCCGGAAGAGGAAGAGCCTGCTGAAAATCCTTTTTGTCCGGATTTCATTTCGTACGATAAGATGCTGGATATAGTGGAGAGCCTTCCGGAGGGCTACTGCAAGGTATTTAAACTGGCAGTACTGGAAGGATTGTCCCACAAAGAAATCGGAGATTTACTGGGTATAGCGCCACACTCCTCTTCCTCCCAATTGTTCCGGGCGAAAATTTTACTTAAAAAGATGCTGGCAGGATACCGTGTATTCATTGTTTTGACAGTATTGCTTCTCTTTCCAACGCTATATGACTATCTGTACAGAGAGAAAAAGAGTATCAGGGAAAACCGTTTGTCCAAAGTTTCTTCCAGGCAAGCCGGGAGTACGCAACAAACAAAGAAAACCGATACTCCCCGAACCGACGAACAATGCCATACCAAAGAAAATCTGAACAAAAGGGAACGAATCATCCCTCCCGTTCCTGTTTCCACAGAATGGCCCCTTGCCATACCCAAAATGAAAGATAGCATCCACAAATATCCCATACCTTCTCCATTCACCGGACAGACCATCACCAACCGGCAGATGGCTTTCGCCTCCTCCCCTTCCCTAATGCCGCCAACCCGCAAGAAGAAATCCAGGAAATGGAAGTTGATGCTGGCAGGTTCACTCGGACCGCAACTGGCACAGAACTTATATAAGCTGATTGCCACTCCACATACCGACGGCATTTCAAGTGACTTCCCTCAACAAGTCAGCACGTGGGAAGAGTATTATTCTTATCTGCACACCCGCTATCAGCAGGGTACTCTGGGAAAAGATTCCATCGGACTCATGCAGATTGCCCAGAATAACAGCGGCAGGATTGTTGAGAACCAGCAACATCATGCCCCCATCGTCGTGGGACTCTCTCTCAGCAAGAAATTGAATGAGCGTTGGAGTCTGGAAACCGGATTGCAATATACGCTTCTCAGGTCGGAGTTCACTACCGGCGAAGCATTCCGCATTCAAGACAACCAGAAGTTGCATTATATCGGCATTCCTCTCCGGCTTTCCTACCGTTTCTGGCATTACAAACGTTTCTCCAGTTATGCCACGGCAGGCATGCAGGTGGATATCCCCATAAAAGGGACACTCCAAAGCTTCCATGTCACAGACAGTATTCCACACAAGCTCGACAGCCAGCCGGTAAGTGCTCCCTGGCAGTGGTCGGTCAACACAAGTATAGGCATACAATATCACCTCACACCCCAGGCAGGCATCTATCTGGAGCCGACTGTAAACTATTATATCCCCGACGGCAGCCAACTGCGCACCATCCGAAAGGAACACCCGTTCACATTCACCCTCCCGGTAGGCCTCCGCATTTCCTGGTAAAAAAACGATGCGCCACGCAGTCTTTTACCCGACTGATTATCTATTTATATGGATAATCAAACTCAAGAAGGAACAAAGAACATGCAGAAACGACATACCGACCGGGAAAGCTACTTTGATGAACAGTCACAGACCAGCAAGAACTATTATATCCCCTACATAAAGGAAGTCATCGGACACATCCCCGATAAAGTGCTGGAAGTGGGCTGTGGAGAGGGAGGCAATCTGCTTCCCTTTGCCAAAGCCGGTTGCCGGGTGATGGGCGTAGACATTGATGCCATGCGAATAGAGCAAGCCAGGACCTTCTTCACCCAAAGGCATCAGCAGGGACAGTTCATTGCCACCGACATTTTCCAGCTTAAGGACAAGGCTACGAATTTTCCCCTGATTCTTCTACACGATGTGATAGAGCATATCAGAGACAAAGAACGGTTCCTCTCCGGCCTACAAAAACATTTGTCTGCCGACGGAGCTGTATTTGTAGGGTTTCCCGCCTGGCAAATGCCATTCGGAGGCCACCAGCAGATAGCACACAGCCACATTGTTTCACATTTCCCTTTTCTCCACCTCCTTCCCCGCACTTTATACAGATGGATATTAAGACTATGCGGTGAGCAGGAACGCGTAATCACGGAGCTACTGGATATAAAGAGCACCGGATGCACCATCGAACTGTTCAATCGCATCGTCCGGCAAGCCAACTATCAAATCATTGACCGGAGACTGTACCTTATAAACCCACATTATAAAATCAAATTCGGCTTGTCCCCACGAAGGCTCAACGGAGTTATTGCTGCTATCCCGTATATAAGAAACTTCTTTTGTACAAGTTGCTTTTACATATTAAAGAAAGGGACTAAAACTGTTAATCACTACTGATTTCCCAGCTTTAGAATTGATTCCGAACCATCAATTTAAGATTATATATTCAGAAGAAACCATTAATTTTTTGAATAGCTCTGATGAAAGAGTGGGTGTAGAAACCCTCATAAACTAAAAAATCCCCCTCGCTGCAGATGGTTGTAGCGAAGGTGATTTCAATAAAAGAGGAACTTGCACTTCCTCCCTTTTAATGTTTTTACATCGTTACTTGGTTCATTACAGCCTCGTCAGGTGTCGTTCCTATTTCATCGGCAAATAATATGTGGGTGATAGACCCTCTCGGGGTCGGAGTTTCGATTTTAATTCTTTGACCTTGGTACATCTCCGGAATATCAACCAGCTTACATCTATGGGCTTCGTTATTGCCAAAACTGACATAATAGTCTTTCCCTATTACCAGCTTTACAGGTTTACGTTGAGAGAAATGAGTCGGACAAACAGAGCTATCCACTTTTATATCTATCACAAAACCAAGAGCGGATGTTACCTTAGATAGTATATCAATGCTCACATTATAAGCCCCTTTCTCTATCTTGGCTATATTAACACGATTAACACCACAAAGATTAGCCAATTCCTCTTGGGTCATATTTCTCTTCTTGCGAAGAATGGCTAACCGACTACCAATCCGTTCACGTTCTTTCAAAATCTTCTCTGTACATTTTCCTTCGTGAATTTTCATAAATCTGTTGCAGAATTTAAAGTGTTGCCCCCACTTCTAATAGTTATTGATTTTTGAACAGACAAAAGTAGATATTAATTTTGAATTGTAGCACATTTACTACAACTATTTTCTAAATGAATATAAAAGGTAGGGGGAGTAGAAGAAAAGAAAAAGCCCCTGAATTACTGGAATTCAAGGACTTACAAACTTCTTTTTACTATATCCGTGGAGCTGGAGGGTGTCTCTCGAACCTTTCTATAAAATTTCACAGAATATCAAATATCATGTAATCAGTTATTTATCTCTTTCTTTCATTAATCTAAATATCTCTTAATATTATTGTATATCTCATTTTTGGGGTGTATTTTTGGGTGTCATTTTCAAACACACCCAATTATGAATATTAAAAGAAATATCATTTTTGCACCAGAAAGCCGCAAAAAAGACGGTATTCCAGTTACAAAGAATGTGCCAATCCGTATGCGTGTTATCTTTGCCAGTCAGCGTATCGAATTTACAACGGGATATAGAATTGATGTAGAAAAATGGGACACAGACAAGCAACGGGTTAGAAACGGTTGTACCAACAAACTAAAGCAAAGTGCATCCGAAATCAACGCAGAACTATTGCGGCAATACACCGAAATACAGAATGTGTTCAAAGAATTCGAGGTGCAAGATGTAACACCCACCCCTGCACAAATTAAGGAAGCGTTCAACCTAAAGACAAAAGGGGAAAAAAAGGAAAGCCATGAAGAAAAGCAGAAGGTTGAATTGGATTTCATGAAAGTTTTCAATGAATTTGTAGCAGAATGTAGCAAACAAAATGACTGGTCCTCCTCAACCCTCAAAAAGTTTGCAACAGTCAAAAAACACATTTACACATTTGACCCTAATACTACGTTTGACAGTTGGACGGAAAAACATTTCAATGACTATATAGAATTTTTACGTGCAGAAAAAAACATGCGCAACACTTCCATTGCCAAACAAATCAAGTTCGTAAAATGGTTCTTACGTTGGAGTAATCGAAAAGGGTATCACCAAAACATGGCTTATGATAAATTCACGCCTAAAATGAAGAGTGCACCCAAAAAAGTGATATTCCTCACCCAAAATGAAATAAATAAACTAAGAACCTGCCCAATACCACCAACAAAGAAATACCTTGAAAGAGTAAGGGATGTATTGCTATTTTGCTGTTTCACTGGATTACGTCACTCCGATGTGTATAATTTGAAACGTAGTGACGTTAAAAACGGTCACATCGAGGTTATTACCATAAAGACAACAGACAGTCTTATTATTGAATTAAATGACCACAGCAAGGCAATACTCGAAAAGTACAAAGATGTGCCGTTCCCTAATGACAAGGCATTGCCAGTTGTAAGCAATCAAAGGATGAACGAATTTTTAAAAGAACTGGGACAACTGGCAGAAATAGATGAACCAATACGAGAAACATATTATAGAGGAAATGAACGAATAGACGAAGTTACACCTAAATACGCATTGTTAAGTACCCACACCGGAAGACGAACATTTATTTGTAATGCTTTGGCACTTGGGATTCCAGTACAAGTAGTAATGAAATGGACGGGACACAGCGATTACAAAGCGATGAAGCCCTATATTGATATAGCAGATGAGATTAAAATCAATGCCATGACTAAATTTAATCTGATATAACTATGGAAGAAAGAATAACATCAATGATACCCCGCTACGGGAAACTCAACAAGATATACACCGAAATAATGTCCGGAGGCAGTTTCTCTTTTGAGAAGCAACAATTCATTTCCGATTTTTACAGAGAGTACGGGGACACGCAGACCTTTGAGGCGGCACTTATCAGCCTCATGCTTGAAATGGACGCCGCGCACTTCTCCATATTGCTGAACAGCCTGAAACGTGAGATTGAAAGCAACATCTCGACTTACAACACCTGCAGGGAGTTTTTTGACCGTCTCAATACCGAATATGTCTGCCGACAGCATGAAAGCCGTTTTGACTGGGGTATTGACAGACAGATGAAAGTCACAAACGGATATTACCGGGAACTCATGGAAGCCAACGGCTCTTTAGAAGCGGTAAGTTTCAGGAAACACGACCGTCAGGAAGAAGAACTGTTGGAAAGAAGGTACGAACGGTGCAAGCGGGAATACGACAAGGAAAAAGGCAAGTTGGACGCACTCTACGAACAGAAGGGGCAAGCAAGGCGGGAAGCTCTGCTATGCCTGAAAAACCGTTGCGGGGACATTTGCAGGCTGGGCGGCTCACTATTGGCTATCCTTGAAAAATACCTGACCAACCCAAAGCAAAAGGAAGGGGAAGAAAAGGAAATTCCCTCATCCAGTACCACCCCGCCTATTTCCCCATGCGGCTGCTGTCAGCCATTTACGAGAAATGCAACGGCGAACAGTTCGAAGCCGTTTCCGAACTGGACTTCTACGCCAACATGAACCTGCAACCATACGAAGGCAGACTGAAAATAAGACCGAGGGAGAAGGCGCGTGTATGCTATCTCATTTTCCTTATGGGTGAAATGCTGCCCAAGCCAGACAAAGAGAAATGGAAAGAGGACATCATGAACCTGCTGGGAATAGACGATACATACTACAAGTCAAAATACAAAGAGCCCGTTTCCGATTTTCCCAGTGACAGCAATCAGGAATTCGCCAAGGAAATGCGGTCAATATTCCGATAGTCGGCGATATGCAACGACATTCCACGACACAACCACTTTTACCACTCAAAATAATTTCTACCACTTTTTATTACTTGCTGATATTTAATAAGATAGCGTGATATTCCAATCACGCTATCCACATCCTTACCACCCATACCCGGGACTAACTTTGCACTGTTCGAACGAGGTAAAAAGCCCATGCGCAGGGCTTGCAGTACAAACGTTAATTTCATTCTGATATGGAAATTAGAGACCTTTTATCAAAGCCCGTATGGCAGATGACGGGCGAAGAGTTCATATTCCTGAACCGGCACGCCTTGCAGGGAAGCGAAACGAAGCCAGCCCAGCCCGCAGCCGACAAGGGAAAAAAGTATGTGTACGGGATAGGCGGCATAGCCCGGCTGTTCGGATGCAGCATACCCACAGCAAACCGCATCAAGAAAAGCGGAAGGATAAACAGAGCCATTACGCAGATAGGGCGTAAAATCATCGTCGATGCGGACATGGCGCTGGAACTGGCAGGACGCAAAAGCGGGGGACGCGGATAGGGAGGTGCGGCATGGAAAACAAGGAAAGGAACATCACACCCGAAGAGGCGGTAATCCTATGGCACGTCTCGCGGCTGACCTTTCGGAAGACTACGAGCAGGCACCCGAAATCCTGAAAGTGCGGGGCTCCGTCATCGGCACGCTGGGAAACTTCAGCGCGTCAATCGGAAAAGCCAAGAGCAAGAAGACGTTCAACGTCTCCGCAATCGTGGCGGCTGCGCTGAAAAACGGGACGGTACTGAACTATACGGCGGAACTGCCCGAGAACAAGCGGAAAATACTCTATGTGGACACCGAGCAGAGTACCTACCACTGCGCAAAAGTGGCAAAGCGGATATTGCGCATGGCGGGACTGCCCACAGACAGAAACCATGAAGACCTTGAATTCCTCGTCCTAAGGAAATACACGCCCGAAGAGCGCATAGCAATCGTGAGGGAGGCAATCTACCGAACCGAAAATGTCGGGCTGGTAATCATTGACGGAATACGTGACATGGTGTACGACATCAACAGTTCCGGCGAGTCCACAAGAGTTATCTCCCTGCTGATGACATGGACGGGTGAAAGGAATATCCACATCCATACTATCCTGCACCAGAACAAGGGGGACGAGAACGCAAGGGGACACATCGGAACCGAACTCAGCAACAAGGCGGAAACGGTGCTGCAAGTGGAGAAGGACAGCAAGAATCCCGATATAAGTACGGTCAAAACCGCACATATCAGGGCGGTGGATTTCGAACCGTTCGCATTCCGTATCAATGAGGAGGCACTGCCCGAACTACTGGACGGCTATCAGTTCAATGACAAAGACACTGAAAAAGGAAACAGGGGAAAGTTCGACCCGTATAGGGACATCACCGAACGGCAGCACCGCATCGCGCTGGAAGCGGCGTACACCCTGAAAGACGAATACGGCTACAAGGAACTCGAAGGGGCTTTGCGGGAAGCCTACGCCTCTGTGGGTGTCAGACTCAGCGACCACAGACTGCGTGACCTCATCACCGTATTGAAAAACAAGCGTATGATAGTGCAGGAGAATGGCAGGAAATACACCTTCAAGCCGGACTTCCACTATTAGCAGCGCAGACCGGAAACCGCTTCGCTTCAACCGCAGTATATATATACAGCAAAGTGAAGTGAAGCGTTTCGGAATGCGGTAAAACCGCTTCACTTCAACCGGGGTATATATATATATGGTGAAGTGAAGCGGATATATACAGACCGTACCGCAGACATGTACGGGCGAAAAGAAAAAACAATATCCACTTAAACAGAAACCCACATGAATACGAATGAAGCGAAGCGGATACGCATAGAGGAATATCTGCACAGTTTGGGCTACAACCCGGTAAGACGGCAGGGAAACAGCCTATGGTACAAGTCACCGTTCAGGGACGAACAAGAACCGTCCTTCAAGGTGAACACCGAACGCAACCTATGGTATGATTTTGGCGCGGGCAAGGGTGGCAATATCATCGCACTGGCGCGGGAGCTCTACGCGTCCGACAGCCTACCCTACCTCTTGAAACGGATAGCGGAGCAGACACCCAGCGTGCGCCCGGTCTCCTTCTCTTTTGGCGGGCAACCACTCTCTAAACCGAGTTTCCGGCAGTTGGAGGTGGTGCCGCTTTCTTCCCCCGCCCTATTGTCCTATCTGCGGCAGAGGGGAATAAATACGGAACTGGCAAAAAGAGAATGCAGG
>OFFL01000731.1_pt1 | contig 32457 bp, 41 predicted proteins | sample 1521391 | NCBI WGS metagenome assembly OFFL01 (sample SAMEA3504082, study PRJEB24116) | mouse gut metagenome | biome: mouse gut; feature: mouse-associated habitat; material: faeces | place: Denmark | collected 2011
ATTTGTGCTTACGCCCAAATTCGCAGATTTTGGTAAGAATGGAGATTTTTATGTATATTTGGCGGAAAATCAGCCGCAAGGGAGATTTTGAGAGTACATCATATAGAAATGAGGAAAGTTATGAGAGTAGAACAAGAAAATATAGAATTAAATGGACAGGTTTTGGTATTGAGAAATGCAGAGGAGGAAGATGCAGAACAATTGATTGAATATTTGAAAACAGTGAGCGGGGAAACAAAATTTTTGGTAAAAGAACCAGAAGAACTTACAATGACAGTTGAGGAGGAACGCCAATTTATTGCACACCAAAACGAATCGCCTGAAACAGTAATGCTTTTGGGAATTTTGGATGGAGAACATGTAGGAAACTGCTCTTTGATGAGGTTGATGCAAAGTCGGTATAATCATAGGGCAAGCATAGCGATTGCGTTGTATCAGAATTATACGGGAAGAGGAATTGGAAAGAGAATGCTTCAGAAAATGTTTCAGATTGCAGAAGCGATGGGGATTGAACAGCTTGAGCTTGAAGTGGCAGAAGACAACGATAAGGCAGTGTCTTTGTATCAGAGTTTAGGATTTCAAATATATGGGACATTTCCTGATAATATGAAATATAAAGATGGCACATATGCGAATGTTTATTGGATGATGAAAAAATTGAGTGCCAGCGCGCGCAATTAATAGAATAAAAAAGGTTACTTTTCACACCCGCGCCATGCACTTGCTGCATGGCGTCGGAGCAAGCGCCAAAATGCGTGCTTTTTAGCATTTTGTGTGCATCAATTGTTGCAATTCACACCGAAATCGTTGTAAGTATATGAGAAATCTGGCGTAAGTGTGAATTGTAACTAAAAAAGATTTATGGTGTCTTTCAGGACACCATTTTCATTTACAAAATGCATTGATTATGGTAAATTATAGATATTCGGGAAGAAAGGTGATGAGAATTGATGCAGAATAAAGGGAAATATTATATTACTACGGCGATTGCATATACCTCTGGCAAGCCGCATATTGGCAATAATTATGAGATTGTGCTGGCAGACAGCATAGCACGCTATCAGAGAAAAGACGGCTATGATGTCTTTTTTCAGACGGGAACCGATGAGCATGGGCAGAAGATTGAGATGAAGGCTGCTGATGCAGGTGTGACACCGAAGGAATTTGTGGACAACGTTGCAGGAGTTATCCAAGGACTTTGTGACATGCTCAATATTTCTTATGAAAAGTTTATTCGAACAACGGATGCGGTTCATGAGAAACAGGTACAAAAGATTTTTAAACGCTTGTACAAACAAGGTGACATTTATAAGGGCGCATATGAAGGAATGTATTGTACGCCGTGTGAATCATTTTGGACAGAATCACAGTTAAAAGACGGCAAGTGTCCGGATTGCGGGCGTGAGGTAAAACCTGCTAAGGAAGAGGCATATTTCTTTAAAATGAGCAAATATGCCGACAGACTGATTGCGCATATTAAAGAACATCCAGAGTTTATACAGCCTGTTTCCCGCAAAAATGAAATGATGAATAACTTCCTGCTTCCGGGTTTGCAGGATTTATGTGTATCACGCACTTCCTTTCAGTGGGGGATACCTGTAGATTTTGATGACAAGCATGTTGTCTATGTATGGTTGGATGCACTTTCAAACTATATCACAGGGATTGGATATGATGCCGATGGAAACAGTACCGAACAATATCATAAGCTGTGGCCGGCAGATCTGCATTTGATTGGAAAAGATATTATTCGTTTCCATACCATTTACTGGCCGATTTTCTTGATGGCGCTTGGAGAGGAGCTTCCCCATCAGGTGTTTGGACATCCCTGGCTTTTGCAGAACAATGATAAAATGAGTAAATCCAAGGGAAATATTATGTATGCAGATGACCTGGTTTCTGTCTTTGGAGTGGATGCAGTCCGCTATTTTGTCCTGCATGAGATGCCGTATGAAAATGATGGCTCGATCACATGGGATTTGATGGTGGAGAGGCTTAATTCTGACCTTGCAAACACACTGGGAAATCTTGTCAACAGAACCATAGCTATGAGCAATAAATATTTTGGCGGCACAGTCGAAAATAAAGGAGTAGAAGAGCCAGCGGACGCGGACCTGAAAGCAGTTGCCACGGGAACATATGATAAAGTTGAATCAAAAATGAAAGAACTTAGAGTTGCAGATGCACTGACAGAAATTTTCAACCTGTTTAAGCGCTGCAACAAATATATTGATGAAACAGAACCATGGGTCCTTGCAAAAGATGAGGCAAAGAAGGACAGGCTTGCAACTGTCTTGTATAATCTTGTTGAAGGAATTTCAATTGGTGCAGGGCTGATTGAGCCATTTATGCCAGAGACAGCACAGAAAATTATGAAACAGTTAAATAGCGAAATCCGTGATTTTGATTCGTTAAAAACATTTGGTGTTTATGTATCTGGGACAAAGCTGACAGATACGCCGGAGATTCTTTTTGCACGGTTAGACCCCAAAGAAATTGATGCAAAAGTGGAGGCGCTTGTCCAAAATCAAATGGCAGAAACAGAAGGTGTAAATCAGGAGGCACAGGAAACTGAATCAGTCATTGACATTGAACCCAAAGCAGAAATTACCTATGAGGATTTCACAAAAATGCAGTTTCAAGTGGGAGAAATTCTTGCTTGTGAGGCAGTGCCAAAATCAAAGAAGCTGTTGTGCAGCCAGGTAAAAATTGGTTCTCAAGTAAAGCAGATTGTTTCAGGAATTAAGGCATACTATAGCCCTGAAGAGATGGTGGGCAAGAAAGTGATGGTGCTAGTGAATTTGAAGCCAGCAAAGCTTGCAGGCGTATTATCAGAAGGAATGCTTTTGTGCGCGGAGGATGCAGAGGGAAACCTTGCGTTGATGTCGCCGGAAAAGACAATGCCAACTGGAGCAGAAATCATGTGATATGCAGACGTTAGAAGAAATGGAGATGGATATGGCACAGGAAATAGAGGCAATTATATTTGACTTAGATGGAACAATGTGGAACGCATTAGACGGTATATGTCTGACATGGAATCAAGTGGTTAAAACACATCCGGAATGCAGAAAGGAGCAGATTTCGTTTGAAGAACTGGGCGGCTGTCTGGGACTTCCGATGACAGAGATTGCCCAAAGGCTGTTTCCGGGAACAACCGCGCAGCAGCAACAGTCACTAATGGATGAGTGCTGTGAGGTGGAAAATGCATATTTGAGTGAACATGGCGGAATCCTCTATCCAAAACTTGAAGAAACGCTTTCAGAGCTGAAAAAAAATTACAAGTTGTTTGTGGTAAGCAACTGCCAAAAAGGTTATATTGAAAGCTTTTTAAAAGCGCATAAACTTGGAGCGTATTTCGATGATATTGAATGCTGGGGAAATAATATGCTCTCAAAGGGCGAAAACAATAAGCTTATCATGAAGCGGAATGGCGTGACAAAGGCTGTGTATGTAGGTGATACAGCAGGAGACGAGGAGTCGGCGCGTGTAGCAGGCATTCCGTTTATCTTTGCTCGTTATGGATTTGGGGAAGCGAAAGCACCAGATCGTGTTCTTGATACAATTGCACAACTCCCGGAGATCATGGATAAGTTTTTTTCTTAAATATGCCGATATAATAATTGATACATGGAGGTAGGTTGAGAAGTCAAAGGGATGTGATAAATTGAAAATCGGTGAAGCGCAGAAACGATATCGGGCACAGCGATGTACACTTTTGGACCAGAGAAAAAAGTTATTGAAACAAAAAGAAGATCTGGATAAGAAAATCAACACCACTGTAAATGGTAACGAAATTTATTCGAACGATGCAGCGACCTTGGAGCTTTCTATTGATGCAGTGACACAGCGGTTTGAGGAAAATCAAAAAGTGCTTGACAAACTAGCAGAACAGTATGCAGCGGTGTGGAACGCTGAAGTAGCAAAACAGCAGAGAGATGCAGCGCAGGAATATGGCGAAGACATGGTTAAAATCATGGAGGTTGCAAGGCGTATTGCAAAAGGTGCGAAAGTACCAGGCACCGACGAGAAAAAGTTAATGGAATACAGTATGGAACTGTATATGTCTGCCAAAAACTTGGCAATGATGAACAAACAAAAGAAAAAAGAAGAATATGAATCTCTATGGGAAGACGAGGAAGAGAAGACAGAGTATGACCCAGAGGGAAAAGCTGAGAACACAGAAACAAGTGTTGGAATGCCAGATACATCTCCCATTGAAGGGGGTGCTGACAGCTCGATGGCTGTGGAGAGCGTGTCTGTGGAAGGATAAAAGAAAACAGGATTTAGGAAGTTTTATGCTCCTGCCAGGAAGATTTCAAAAGAAGTTTTCCAGGCAGGAGATTTTAAGATGTATCGAAAGGTGATGAAAAGTATGCAGGGACAAACAAAAGTTATCGCAGTGGCTGGAAAAGGAGGTGTTGGAAAAACATCGCTTGCAGCGGCGATGGTGAAAGTACTGACAAAAAAATACCCTGATAAAAGAATTCTTGCAATTGATGCAGATCCAGCAGTCGGTTTGTCTACAGCGCTTGGTGTAGAGGTCAAAGAAACGATAGATGATATTAGAAAAGCTGTTGTGGCAACAGTTGAAGAAGGGGATACCAGGACCGCATTAGAGCTTTTGGCAGAATCGGAGTACCGGATTTATGATGCGATGGAAGAGTGCGATGGTTTTGCTTTTATCGCGGTAGGGCGTCCTGAGAGCGCAGGCTGTTACTGCAAAATTAATAATTACTTGAAGGCAGTAATCCAGCTACTTGCTGAAAATTTCGACTATGTGGTGATTGACGGTGAAGCAGGGATTGAACAGATAAACCGTCGTGTGATGGAAAAAGTGACCCATTTAATATTGGTGACAGATTCAAGCCGCAAAGGAACACAAGTGATTCAAACAATTAAAAAAGTGGCAGATGAGCTTGTAATGTATCAGAAAACAGGCGTGATTGTGAACCGGATTTTATCAGAGAGCGCTATAAAATTGATTGATACAGGAGCAGTACCTGTGGTAAGCTATATTTATTCCGATGAAAGGCTCGCGGAAGCGGATCTGAGAGGGGAAAGTGTGCTTATGCTTGCTGAGGATACAGAAATTGTAAAGGGAGCAGCGAAAGCACTTGATGCGATGGGAATATAGGCATAGATGAAGGGTATTTACACAATGTTTGGGTAAGTTTGAATGCGCCTTTCAGAGATTGATTGGTATGTGCGCAGAGAGGATAAAAGATGAAAGATTTATCACAGCTTTATTATTTTGAAAAGCTTTTAGAGGAGGCAAATAATGATTTGGTACGGGAAGGTGTAGCAAAAGGGCTGCATCCAATCGGGAGTGTTTGTTCTTTGATACCAGAACCGTTGCTGAATCTTCCGGGTTGCTTTTCCGTGAGACTTAGGGCGCCAAAAACAGGTTCTATTGATATTGGTACATACTATATGTCCAGCCTATTGTGCGAGTGCTGCCGTGCGATTCTTGAGAGAGCGGTGGAGGGCGGATATCAGTTTTTGGATGGCATGATTGCGCCGGATGCCTGTGCACAGATGAACCGGTGCGTGGAAAATATTGAGCACTTAAATTGTATTGAAAAGCAAGGTTTTTTTGTATCATATTGTGATGCGCCCATGAAATCAGATGAAGCGGCGCTGCGGCATTATGTGAGACAGATGAAAACACACGTTCTTTTGCCTTTGCAGAAAAAACTAAATATTGATATTTCAGAAGAGAGCCTAAGAAAAGCGGTAGAGGAACACAATTGTATTTGCCGGCTTTTGATGGAAATGTCAAAGTATCGCAAAGAAGAAAATCCACGTATTACAGGATATGAGTTTGCCGTTTTGTGTACGGCTTCCTATTGCTGCCCGAAAGAGCTGCTGATAGATAAATTTGCGTCAATTGCACAGGAGCTAAAGACAAGAGAGCCTGACAGCAGGCCAGCATTTCGTGTGAAGGTGGCTGTGGCTGGCTCTGAGATTGACGATCCCTCGCTGATTGGAATGATAGAGGAAGCAGGGGCGCGTGTCGTAGCAGACCGATTTTGTTTTGGATCGCTTCCAGAGCGCGAAGAAATTCAATTGAATGATACAGAGGATGTATTGACACAGATTTGCAGACATTATCTGCGAATAGGCAAATGTCCAAGGTATATGAATGCCGAAAAGGTTTGGGAACGTCAAAGCTATATGCATCAGTTGGTAAATGAGTATCATGCAGATGGCGTGATTTATCAGCAAATGAAATTCTGCGATTATTGGGGGTATGAACGTGCTTATGCGTCCCAAACTATGCGGGAAAAATACAATGTACCAACACTTTCAATAGACAGGCCCTATGTGACAGGAAATTCAGGACAGCTCAGAACGCGTTTCCAAGCATTTGTAGAAAGCTTGGAAATCAAAAAATTGAATTCATAAATATAGCAGTACAACAGGAAAGGTATGGTAGGCAAAATGGGAAAAAGGATGGGAAGTGAGCGGCTTGGCAGCTTTTATACAGGGAAAAGAGCAAAAAAGCGCCGGGAATGGCGCGGGGTCAAGGACACACTCTATGATTATTCACAATGGCTTAGAATATGGGGGGTACTGCTTGGTTTTGCATCAAAACCAAACAATGTGAAGGCGTTTTTCAGATATCGTTGGATGCTCAATTTTATGGTGGTTCCGGACTTTTTTGACAGGCATACAGAAGGGATGCGTGATTCTCAGCTTCGGATTACGCATACAGCTTTGAGTATTGTTGTGATTGACATGTGCAAAAGCATGACAAAGATGTTTCGGGCAGATCCCAGTATTGGGAACGATACAAAACTAAGCAAAAAAATGGTTTTGTTTGATGAAAATATGATGAGCGAGATAATGAACGGATTTCCGAATCTGACATGGACCTGTGTTGAGGTTCCGGCAGTGTATACAAGCGCCATGATGGTTCAGGATGGAGTGGTGCACTATACGGATGCGGCGCAGACTTATGGAATCCCATCAGATGTCTGCCCAATGCCTTTGGCAGAATTGGGGGTAGCATTGGAGGATGATTATCCCAAAATTGGAGCCTGTGCAGTGCACTGCAATACGACTTGTGACGGCAGTTTGATGGGAAATAGCCTGGAATCTCAATATTTTGGCATTCCAACATTTGAGCTTGCAGTTCCAATTCGCCATACCTATGAAAGTGTAGAGCCTTATGCTGTGGAGGAGATAAAAAACTGCATCGCATTTATTGAAAAACATACAGGGGAAACATTTGACTGGAATGCTTTTTTCAAAAGTATGGAAATCTTTAATATAGAGACACAGAATATGCTGGACTGGTTTGAAATCAGCCGTACCAAATATCCGCAGATGATTGGAACCAATCTTGCATTGTACCGCTACTGTGTCTATCAGGCAACGGGCGGCAGATATGATGTTTTTCTGAAGGTTGAGGAGAAACTGAATCGTTATATCAAGAGAGGATATGAACGAAAAGAGCTTGTATGCAAAGAAATCAGACACCGCGCACTTACCTGGGGCGTGCAGTCTGCATATTATACCGCGTTTACGGTATGGCTTCAGAATTGCTGGGGCGTGGCAGCGCTCGCGGATATGTTAAGTTTATGTTCCACTCGTATTGTAGATACACAAAATAAGGAACAGGCACTCAAGGATCTTGCATATTTGTATGGAAAGATGATTATGCGGAGCCGCTCAAATGGCGGTTATGAGGTTGGCGTAGAGGATTTATGGCGGTTTTGTGAGAGTTTTGATGTCGATATCGTAATCATGTACTGTCATATCGGCTGCAAAGCAATGTCTGGATATCATGGGCTTTTTGAGGAGGAGGCAAGGAAGCATGGTATTCATCTGATATGGGTCAATCACAATCTGATGAAGCCAGAAGATGGCTCCAGGAAGGACATGCGGACAGAAGTCAATCGCTATATGCGTACAGTGTTTCAAGAGCAACCGCTTGATCCAAGCCTTGAAGATTTTGACGATGACAGGAATTGGTAAAAGAGATAATAGGAGGAATGATATGGTTAATAAATATGTATTTGGTAGTCCATTTGAGACAGAGGCGGTTGTGACAGCATATGACGCCGCAAATCTGCCAGAATGCTTTGAGTACGGAGAGATTTCTGCTGATAACGGCTTTTGCTACCAATATCAGATGGATGCAAAAGATGTGATTTATGGATTGGGAGAAGCAAACCGCGGAATAAACAAACGAGGCTATCTCTATGTGAGCGATTGTACAGACGATCCCAATCATACCGAGGAGAAAACATCGCTTTATGGTGCGCATAATTTTGTGATAGTATCCGGCAAAAAGCATTTTGGACTATTTTTTGACTATCCAGGAAAAATGACATTTGATGTTGGCTATACCAGACAAGATATGCTGACCGTAAGTTGTGAACAAGAGAATTTATATCTGTATGTGATATCTGGGGACAGCGCATATGATGTAGTAAAGCAGTTTCGAAAGATGATAGGCACGAGCTATGTTGCACCGAAATACGCATTTGGATTTGGACAGAGCCGTTGGGGATACAAGACAAAAGACGACATTGCAACGGTTGTAAAGAACTATAGAGACAATCATATTCCGATTGATATGGTGTATCTGGATATAGATTATATGCAGGATTTCAAGGATTTTACGATAAATCCAGAACGTTTTCCAGATTTCCCAGAATTTGTGCAGGAAATGAAGGAGAAAAAGATACATTTAATACCAATCATTGATGCAGGTGTGAAAATTGAGACAGGGTATGATATTTATGAGGAAGGCGTAAAGAACGGATATTTCTGCAAACGGGAGGATGGATCGGATTTTGTGGCGGCGGTCTGGCCTGGTTGGACACATTTTCCGGATGTACTCAATCCTGATGCCAGAGAGTGGTTTGGAGGTAAATATGAAATACTGACACAGATGGGCATAGACGGATTTTGGAATGATATGAACGAGCCTTGTATTTTTTATTCAGAGGAAGGTGTCAGAGAAGTAAATGCAGAAATTGCGGATTATGTGGAAACATTTGAAGATCAGAATACAACAGAGTCTTTGGCGAACAATGGTTCGATACTGCCATGGGCGGTTAGGGAAAAATTAGACAAGCTTCAGAATAATCCCAAAGATTACACGCGGTTTTACCATAATGTAAACGGACAGAAAGTTCGCCATGATCTTGTGCACAATCTGTTTGGATTCAATATGACAAGGGCAGCAGGGGAAGCACTCAAAAAGATTGCACCAGATCGGAAAATGCTGCTGTTTTCCCGCTCTTCTTATATAGGAATGCATCGTTATGGTGGTATTTGGACAGGAGATAATCATTCTTGGTGGTCTCATATTTTGTTAAATCTCAAAATGATGCCGTCTCTGAATATGTGCGGATTTTTGTATACAGGGGCAGACCTTGGCGGATTTGGATCCAATACAACAAGGGATTTGCTTTTGCGCTGGCTGTCTTTGGGAATATTTACACCTCTGATGAGAAATCACACTGCAATCGGAACCAGAGAACAGGAATGCTATCAGTTTGAGCATATGGAAGATTTTCGGCATGTAGTCGGTGTAAGATACCGCCTGATACCATATCTGTACAGCGAATATCTAAAAGCTGCAAAAAGAGATGAGATGTATTTCAGACCATTGGGATTTGATTATCCAGAAGATACACGGGCAATAGAAACAGAAGATCAGCTTTTGCTTGGAAATGAAGCAATGATAGCGCCTGTCTATACGCAGAATGCAAGCGGCAGAGTAGTGTATCTTCCAGAGGAAATGAAGTTTATCAAATTCATGCCAGACGGAAGCATCTTTGAAGAAATCTTGGGCAGAGGAACACATTATATTGATGTGGCACTCAATGAAATTCCTTTGTTTATCAGAAAAAATTGTTGTATTCCTGTTGTGGATGCGGCTGAAAATGTCGAGGCAATTGATATGAAGACCATGAAATATATAGGATTTGAGGGTGCCGTGTACGAACTTCTTGAAGAATAGAAAAAATAAAGAAACAATTGCATGTTGTGTTGATGCAGGGAGGTAGATTGAAAAATCATGCGGATGCTATCATTTTTCAATCAGCAATTTGAGGCAGAGCTTTCAATATGCATTGATTGCATGAAACTGCTCTGACATGGAGGATTATCATGAAAAATGTACTTGTCGTTGTTGATATGCAAAAGGATTTTATAGATGGTGCACTTGGTACCAAAGAAGCGGAAGCGGTGGTTGACAAAGTGGCGGAGGCGATTCGGTCATTTGAGGGGGATATTGTATTTACCAGAGATACCCACTTTGAAAACTATCTGGAAACACAGGAGGGCAGAAACCTTCCTGTAGTGCATTGTATCAAGGATACCGAAGGATGGCAGATTGACAGAAAGCTTGCGGCGCTTTGCCCGAATGGAATGAAAATTTTTGACAAGGTAACATTTGGGTCTGTTGCGCTTGCAGAGTATCTGAAAGCAGATAAAGAGCTAGAATGTGTTACGCTTGTGGGATTGTGCACTGATATCTGTGTGATTTCCAATGCACTTTTAATCAAGGCCAATATGCCGGAAATAAAGGTTAGGGTGCTCGAAGCATGCTGCGCAGGCGTGACACCGCAAAGCCACAAAAATGCACTAGAAGCCATGAAAATGTGCCAAATAGAGATTGTGTAAAAATCAGTATTTATTGATTGATTTTTGGAAACAGGATATACTAAAGAAGATGAAAATGGTATATGCGCAGATGCGCAGATAGGAGCAGAAGTGAAAAACGCATTGAATTTATTTCGGGCGGCAGCAGTCACACCGAGAGTTCATATAGGAAATGTAGTAAAAAATTGTGAGGAAATAAAATCTGTCTATGATGGATTGGCAGCGAACACAGATTTGGTAGTAACGCCAGAACTTTCTTTGACGGGCTACACCTGCGAAGATTTGTTTCAGAACAGGAATCTCCTTGATTTGGCAAAACAAGGGCTTTGTGATCTGGCAAAATATACGTGTCAATACGGAGCCTGCGGGGCTGCGCTGGTTGTCGGCGTACCAATAGAGAAGGATGGAGAACTGTTTAATTGCGCTGCTTTGCTGCAAAATGGCAAAATTATAGCAATTGTGCCAAAGACATATTTGCCAAATTATGCGGAATTTTATGAGAAACGATGGTTTTCTGGAGGAAACCAGGATGCACAGGAGATTGCGCTGTCTTGTGGAAATGAAACTGTAAAAACAATGTTTGGAAATAATATTGTGATTGAAATTGGCACCAGCAAAAAAGTCTGCATTGGAATAGAAATCTGTGAGGATGCATGGGCGCCGCTTTCACCAGGAAGGCTGCTTGCGCTGAATGGTGCTGAGATTCTTGTGAATATCTCTGCATCGAATGAGCTGATTGGAAAGGCACAATACCGCAAAACGATGATTGGCGCTGCGTCAGCAGGCTGTATTTGTGGATATGTTTATGTATCGGCAGGGAAATATGAATCGACTTCGGATTTGGTATTTAGCGGTCATAATTTGATATATGAAAATGGGAAATTGATAGGTGAGAACAAGCCATTTGAAGAAAAGGTGGTGGTGAGAGACTTTAACCTAACCAAAATCAGGCATGACAGAATCACGAACAAAACATATTCTGAGTGTAAAAACAACTGCAAAGGGCGCAGTTATCAGAAAGTAACATGCTGTAAGCCCATGATAGAAAAAGAAGATATTTTGGCGAAGGTGTCCATTACGCCGTTTTTACCATCAAAAAACATCAGGCAAAGAAGTCTTGAAATTTTTCAGATGCAGGTGACAGCGTTGCAAAGACGAATGGAGGCTGCGAACAGCAAATGCGTTGTGGTGGGGGTATCAGGCGGCCTGGACTCAACATTGGCGCTTCTAGTTTCTGCCCAGGCAGCGAAAAATCTTGGAATGTCCTCTAAAACGGTTATCGGGATTACAATGCCTGGATTTGGGACAACAAACCGTACCAAAAATAACTCTGTGGAACTTATGAAGCACCTTGGCTGTGACAGCAGAGAAATCAGCATTGTAGATGCTGTGCGGCAGCATTTTAAAGATATTGGACAGGAAGAATCCATACATGATATCACATATGAAAACTGCCAAGCAAGAGAACGCACCCAGATTTTGATGGATGTGGCAAATAAGGAAAATGGATTTGTGGTTGGAACAGGTGACCTTTCAGAACTTGTTTTGGGATGGTGTACGTATAATGGCGATCATATGAGCATGTATGGTGTCAATGCAAGTATTCCCAAAACGCTGGTACGTACTTTGGTGGACGAAGTTGGCCACAATATGGCGGAAAATGGATTTCCTGGCATGGAAAAGGTGATAGAGGATATTATTGATACGCCAGTAAGCCCGGAGCTTTTGCCACCAAACGAAGATGGGACAATTGCTCAGAAAACAGAAGAATCTGTAGGTTCCTATATATTGCATGACTTTTTTCTGTATTATACACTTCGATATGGTATGGCACCTGATGAAATCTATGAATTGTGCCAAGAAGCAATAAAACAGAGCAAAGAATATAAGTTCTGTGATGAAGAGATCACAAAATGGTTGAATGTATTTTATACCAGATTTTTCAGGCAGCAGTTTAAACGCAACTGTATGCCAGATGGGGTAAAAGTGGGTTCGGTGTCTGTCAGTCCGCGCGGAGATTTAAGACTGCCTGCAGAGATAGAATATGGCACATTTATCCTATCAGGAGAATAAAAACGGAAATATATTTTGTAATAAACGCAGCCCTACAGAAATCAAACGTTACTTTTCACACCCGCGCCAAAATGCGTGCTTTTTAGCATTTTGTGTGCATCAATTGTTGCAATTCACACCGAAATCGTTGTAAGTATATGTGAAATCTGGCGTAAGTGTGAATTGTAACAACCAAACCATTGATTTTTCAATGTAAACTTCTGTTGGGTTGTGTTTTTTGTTTTTGAGGATTAAAATAAATAGAAAATGGTATTTTTAGAGAAACATTAGAGTTTTATAATTTATAATGATTTTGTCACAATTTAATCGTTACATTGGTTTATAAGATAGAGAAGGTATTTTATAAAAAGTTAATACTTATGATGAAACTTTTTTGGACAATATTTCGTCTAATAAATAAAGGGATATTTTCGGCGTTACATGCGCTCTAAGTGGGAAGTGCAGCCTGTTTTTATACAGAAACTGCACAATGGAGGTTTGAATGGAAAATCAGGCACGAAAGAGGCAGGAATTGGAATTGTGGCAGGCAGTAGATCCGGCCAGAAATAATACAATGCGGGTTCGTAAGAATGCGTCTGGAAATCAAAACAGATCTGATGCACAAAGAAAGGAAGACGCAACGATATCAGATTATTATAGGGCGGGCACAAAGAGGCCAAGAACAGAAAACGAAAAGATACAAGTTTCAAGGAAAGCAGAATCTGCAGAAACAAAGCGTCCAAGAAAAGAGATTGAACATATCAGACTGTCAAGAACAGCAGGCATGTCAAATACAAAACGTCATAGAACAGAAATTGAACCTATCAGAGTGCCAAGAGCGGCGGGCGCATCAAATACAAAACGTCCAAGAACGGAGATTGAACCTATCAGAGTACCAAGAGCAGCAGAACCGATAAAACACAATAGGCCAAGATCTGGCGTAGAGAATAGACGAGTAAAAAGGTCTGTACAGCCAATCAATACACAACGAATGCCGCAAACGGTGCAAGGAGCTGCAATGGCAGGACAAGCAGCTGCAAGAACAAAAACACAAAGGCAAAGCGTTCCAAGGCCAAGAACAAAAGTACATACTGCAAAGAAGCAGAAAGTAAAGAAGCAAGCAGGAATTTACCGGATATTTGCGGTTCTTTGGATTGCGATATTAACTACAGCCGTTGTATTTTTAGGAAAGACAATGTACCAAAGTGGTCCAAAGGAAAACAAAAGCGGTAAGTCTAGGTTTGTTTTTGAGGATGCTCCTATTGTGAAAAATGAAGAAAACAAACCTGTGATTCAAGAGGATTTTCTGACGATCAGTGAGTACAACCGACCAGGTACAAAGCTTGCTACTGTCAGAAATATCTTTGTTCATTATACAGCAAACCGTAAAACTTCTGCTGCGCAAAACAGAAGTTATTTTGAAAATCTGGGGACAACCCATGAACGGGCGGCGAGTGCGCATTTTATTATTGGTTATGAAGGGGAAGTTATTCAGTGTATCCCATTAGATGAAGAGGCGTATGCTGTAAAGTACAGAAATAAGGACTCGATTTCTATAGAGTGTTGTTTTATTAATGAAGATGGTTCCTTTACGCAGGAGACGTATGACACGCTAGTTGAAATGCTTGTCTGGCTGACGGACAAATATGATTTGGAACCGCAGGATATTTTGCGTCACTATGATTGCGGAGGCAAACTTTGCCCTATTTATTATGTAGAGCATGAAGATGCCTGGCAGAAATTACTCTATGATGTAGAACATCATACGCTATGACAAAAAATTTAATTTGGATTGTGCTGTCTGCAGGAAATGTTCAATACAGGACATGAAAAATGCGTTTGGTGGAGGATGCTATGATGCGGATTGTTTTAAAAAGAATAGCAAAGGATATCAAAGACTTTCGCTTGGCGTTTGTTTTGTTTGCAGCGTACAATATTATGGTAAGGAAGCTGTTTCATGCTTTTTGCCCGCAACTGATTCTTACAGGATTTCCATGCGCAGGATGTGGTTTGACGAGGGCAGTATTTCATATACTGACAGGAAATTTCGAGAGAGGGATCAGGCTGAATCCGGCGGCTGTCTTTTGGATTTTATTTTTTGCATGGTTTTTCTGGAACCGGTATGTGCTTGGAAAAACCAAACAGACTGCAAAATATTGGCTTGGAGCCACAGCAGCTATCACACTTGTGATCTATCTTTATAGAATGACACACTGTTTTCCGGGAGCACCTCCAATGGTATATTATAGAAATAATCTTTTACAAAAACTGCTTATTCACTAAAAAGCTGTCATTGGTACCAGTTCTTTTTGGGATACCTGTTGCAGTTGCTGCATTCATATGCTATGATAAAGCTTGAGACATGCAGGGGTTTGTCTCAAAGAAGTACTCTTGAAGTTTCTTTGTTTCTGATTTTGCAGGAGAGATTCCAAGAATACATAAAGGATTATTGGAGGGAGAGATTATGGATAATAATAATTTATTCAACAAGGATAACCCAAATGGTGAGCAGGGGCAGTTTCAGCAGCAGCCCTATTCACAACAGACGTACCAACAGCCTTACCAAAACTTTCAGCAACACCAGCCGATTTATCAACAGCAACAGCCAATGTATCAGCAGCAGCCTTATCAATCAGACTTGGAGGAGCCTGTTAGCTTTGGTGATTGGATGATAACAATGGTAATTATGCTTATTCCATGCGTAAATATTGTTATGATGTTTGTGTGGGCATTTAGTTCAACGACGAACAAGAGCAAATCAAATTATTTTAAGGCAACTCTGGTGTGGATGCTGATTACGATAGTGTTATCGATTTTAATGGTGGCGATATATGGTGCATCATTTGCAGCAGCTATAGGAAGTACATATTATTAAAACAAAAAAGGCAGCAGGCTTTCAAACCGCTGCTTTTTTGATGCACAGGGGCACGTAAGGAACTTAGCAGCTTTGCTGCACGTGCCCCGCGCGGCGAGTAGTGGAGAAGGCCGTTCTCCTACTCGATTATGACGGAAAAGTTAGGCGCTTGTCCAGCGGCCGCTGGCGCCACAGGGAAGGACCAATCCATTTGAAGATACAGGAAGTCCTATTTCGGAGGCATCTACGCGACCACCAAAACGGGATACAACTAGGGTATTTATCATATAAGCCAAAACAGCCGGCTGCAGACCTGTTGTATAAGAATTGATCAGAAAAAATAAGGGATTCGGCGTTAGAATCTGTGTAGTATGTTCCAGAAATGAATAAATGCAGTCTTCCATTTTCCAGATTTCTCCTTTGGGACCTCTGCCATAAGAAGGAGGGTCCATAATAATAGCATCGTAGGTGTTTCCACGTCGAATTTCTCGTTCTACAAATTTCATGCAGTCATCCACAAGCCATCGAATCGGAGCTTTGGACAGATTCGATGATACAGCATTTTCTTTTGCCCAGCCAACCATACCTTTTGACGCGTCTACATGAGTTACCTGAGCGCCGGCAGCTGAAGCGCTGAGGGTTGCGCCGCCTGTGTAGGCAAAAAGATTTAAGACTTTGATCGTTCGGTTCGGTTCTTTTTGCAAAGCGTTCTTAATAATAGAAGAAAACCAATCCCAATTTGCAGCCTGTTCTGGAAAAAGTCCCGTATGTTTAAAATTAAATGGCTTAAGATGAAATGTTAACGTTTTATATTGAATTTTCCACTCTTTAGGAAGGTCAAAAAATTCCCACTCGCCGCCGCCTTTAGAGCTTCTATGATAGTGGCCGTTTATGTGCTTCCATTCTTTTAGTTTTTTGGGCGTATTCCATATTACCTGGGGATCGGGTCTGATAAGAAGATAGTCTCCCCAGCGCTCAAGTTTTTCTCCGGATGAAGTGTCAAGAACTTCATAATCGTTCCAATTGTCAGCAATCCACATAGATAAAGGTATCCTTTCTATATATATTAAAACATAATTTAGATTATCTGCATAATATTCTAATACAAAATTATCAGCCATTCAAATGATTTTTGCGTACTGTTACCAATAATGCTATATTAGATACAATTTAGTTGAACAAAGAATTAAAAGGGCGTATAATAGAAACGCAATAATAATTGCTTCAGAGTATCTTTGTGACTGATATTATAGGAGTACATAAAAATTAAAGGAGGAGAGAGTATGTTTGAGAATCTAAAAATATCAGAAAGGCTTAGTAAGTCATATCTAATTGTAACAGGTTTGACAGGGGTAGCGGCGCTTATCGGTGTTGTTGTTATGATTATTTTATCGACGCAGTATTCACGGGCATTGGTCCAATATGGTTTTTCGCAGGGCGATATAGGAAAAGCCATGGTGGTATTTGCAGATACAAGATCGGCAACACGTGCGATTATCGGTTATGATGATGAAGAGACAGTTAATAAGCTGTTGACAGTTCATGATGAGAAAAAAGCCGCCTTTGAACAATATTTTGAAACGATCAAGAAAACCCTGACAACAGCTAAAGAACAGAAAATGTATGAGGATATGCTTGATGACATTCAGGAGTACTGGGATTTAGAAGCGCGAATATTGGAAATGGGAACTTCTGGAGACAAGGAAATGTCAGGTCAGGCACAAGCTCTTGCAGTGACAGAACTGACAGCGCTCTATGATACTGTTTATGGCAGAATGGCAGAACTGCTGGACTATAATGTAGACAAAGGAAATACATTATCTGTCGTTTTATCAACGCTTAGTATTGTATTATCAATCGTAGTCGTTTTGATTATTGCGTTTGCGACAGTATTTGCACTTCGGCTTGGCAAAAAGATTGCAAGTGGAATTGTCACGCCAATGAATGCAATGATTGAACGGTTTAAAACATTTGCAAAGGGAGATTTATCTTCTCCATTTCCGGAGGTTAAGAGTAAAGATGAAATAGCGGAAATGGTGCAGGAAGCCAGCGATATGGCGTCAAACATGAATCTTATAATCAATGACGCGGGAGAAATTCTTGGCAGTATGGCAGAGGGCAACTATGTTATCCAAACAAAGGTTGAGGATAAATATTCAGGAGAATTTGAAAAACTTCTCACAGCAATGCGTAAAACGCGCGATCAGATGAAAAAGACGCTTCAGGCAATTGATGATGCATCAAACCAAGTATCTGCTGGGGCATCGAATTTAGCAGAAGCATCACAGAGTCTAGCAGAAGGAGCAACCGACCAGGCGGGGGCGGTAGAAGAGATTCAGGCAACGGTCACAACGATAACAGAAAATATTCAGGCATTTGCAAATTATGCATTGGAATCCTACAATCAGGCAAAAAAATATTCTGATGAAGCTGCCAATAGCCGCGAGGAGATGAAGGCAATGGTGGAAGCTATGAATCGTATTAATGAAACTTCAAGAAAGATTGAGAATATTATTTCGGAGATTGAGGATATTGCATCACAGACAAATTTACTTTCTTTAAATGCATCCATTGAGGCGGCAAGAGCAGGGGAGGCAGGACGAGGATTCTCTGTGGTTGCAGACCAGATTCGACAGCTTGCAGAGCAGAGTGCTGGAGCTGCGGTGGATACCAGAGAACTGATAGAAGGATCTTTGCAAGAAATTGCAGAAGGAAACAAGGCGGCAGAACATGTGGCAGAATCCATTGTAAAAGTAGTAAATGGCGTCCAGAAAATTGCGGAATCTGCGGAACGCGCAAGGACAATGGCGGCTGAGCAGGCAGATGCGATGGAACAAGTTGATCAGGGTATTGTGCAGGTTTCAGAAATCGTGCAGTCCAATTCAGCGAGTGCAGAAGAATCTTCTGCGACAAGCGAAGAGTTGTCCGCACAGGCAATTACATTAAATGAATTAATCGGCCAGTTTGTACTATAATGGCATAAAAACATCTGTCTAAGAGAACGGATACTGAAATCAGACTTTTTGGACAGATGTTTTGTATTGTTATGGTTCAGACTACACTACGTATTTGTCATACAATGTCGGGCCCAGTATCTCAATGCCTGATTTGCGGCATTTTGCGTGGAGTATTGTATTAAAAAAAATACAATGTGAGAGAAAAAAAGTCTTGCAATACCAATAATGCTGGTCTATACTATTAATTGCTGTGGCATGATAGCGATGAAACGTGAGGTTGCTGTTCTGGTGAAAAGATAAAACAGGACAGGTTTTCCGCGGAGCGAATGTCAAGTTAGGAAACTGGCGACAAGTCACTGTACAAAGTAATAAATTGTGTGTAAGAATGCAGCGTAAGCAGAGATGCTTTGAAGAAAGAAAAAGCATGACACACACGGAAGAGTGTACAGTCACCGCTTGTCGTACTTATGAATAAAAAGTGCGAAAAGGAGGCGACTTTTTTTATGGCAAGTCAGGTAATGAGAATTACATTAAAAGCTTATGATCATCAGTTGGTTGATGCATCTGCCAAAAAAATAATTGAAACAGTAAAGAAAAACGGATCACAGGTGAGCGGACCAGTTCCTCTTCCTACAAAGAAAGAGGTTGTGACAATACTTAGGGCAGTTCACAAATATAAAGATTCCAGAGAGCAGTTCGAACAGAGAACGCATAAAAGATTGATCGATATCATTACACCGACACCAAAGACAATTGATGCATTGCAGAGATTGGAGATGCCGGCGGGTGTTTATATTGATATTAAAATGAAAAACAAATAAGCCTTCTACTAGTATGAGCGTTATAACAATGTACAAAGTAACGTTCCGCTGTAGAACAAACGTAACAGTTCGGCGCAGTGTGAGCTGCTGGTTTTTGATGAACTGCTACGCATCAAAATGGAGGTAAGAAAATGAAGAAAGCTATATTGGCTACGAAAGTCGGAATGACTCAAATCTTCAATGAAGATGGTTCGCTGATTCCTGTCACTGTGCTTCAGGCAGGGCCATGTGTAGTAACACAGGTGAAGACAGAGGAAAATGATGGTTACAAGGCAGTTCAGGTAGGCTTTGTAGATAAGAAGGACAGAATTGTTAACAAGGATAAGGGCGGAAAGAAAGAAATTATCCACAGACATGGTGTTAACAAGGCTCTCAAAGGTCATTTTGGAAAAGCGGGTGTTTCTTCTAAGAGATTTTTGAGAGAGTTTAAATTTGAGAATGCAGATGAGTATGCATTGGGAAATGAAATTAAAGCGGATATCTTTGCAGTTGGAGATAAAATTGATGCATCTGCGATTTCTAAAGGAAAAGGATTCCAGGGTGCAATCAAGCGTCATGGTCAGCACAGAGGACCTATGACACATGGTTCTAAATTCCATCGCCATCAGGGTTCGAATGGTGCCTGCTCTTCACCGAGCCGCGTATTTAAGGGCAAAGGGATGCCTGGGCATATGGGCTGTGTGAAAGTTACAGTTCAGAATCTTGAGGTTGTAAGAGTTGATGCAGAAAAGAATCTGCTTTTGGTAAGAGGTTCTGTACCAGGACCAAAGAAAGCATTGGTAACACTTAAAGAAACAACCAAAGCAGGTGTGTAAAAAAGTGGTTCGCAAAATAGGCGGACGAAAGGAGGACCATACAGATGGCGACAAAAGTATCTGTTTATAATATGGAAGGCAAGGAAGTTGAGACTATCGACTTAAGCGATGCTGTCTTTGGTGTTGAAGTGAATGAGCACCTAGTACACATGGCAGTCGTTCAGCAGCTTGCAAATAAGCGTCAAGGTACGCAAAAAGCAAAGACACGTTCTGAAGTGTCTGGCGGCGGAAGAAAACCCTGGAGACAAAAGGGAACTGGACATGCAAGACAAGGATCTACAAGATCTCCACAGTGGAAAGGCGGCGGCGTCGTATTTGCTCCGGTTCCAAGAGATTATTCATTCAAAATGAACAAAAAAGAGAAGAGAGCAGCACTCAAGTCTGCACTGACAAGCAGAGTTTTAGATGATAAACTTATCGTGATTGACGAACTGCGGTTTAATGAGATTAAGACAAAGAATTTCAAGAAGGTAATGGATAACTTAAATGTGGCAAAAGCTTATGTGGTTATCAATGAGAATGATGAAAAGGTATTTTTGTCTGCAAGAAATCTTCCCAATGTTCAGACCGCATTGACAAGTACAATCAATGTATATGATATTATGAAGGGCGGCACAGTAATCCTCACAAAGGATGCTTTAAAGACAATAGAGGAGGTGTATGCATAATGGCAGATATCAAGTATTATGACGTAATCCTTAAGCCGGTCATCACCGAGAAGAGCATGTTTTTTATGGGAGACAAGAAATACACTTTTTTGGTTCATCCAGAGGCAAACAAGTCTCAAATCAAAGAAGCTGTTGAAAAAATGTTCGAGGGAACAAAAGTTGAGAAAGTTAATACAATGAACATTATGGGCAAGACTAAGAGACGCGGAACGGTTTATGGAAAGACAGCAAAGACAAAGAAAGCAATTGTAAAGCTGACAGAAGACAGCAAAGATATTGAGATTTTCTCAGGTCTGTAAAGACAAAAAGAAATTCTTGAATCAAACCATAAACAGTATGAACAAATAAAATAGAAAAGGAGAAATGATTATGGGAATCAAGACATATAACCCGTATACACCTTCCAGAAGAAATATGACTAGCTCAGATTTCTCTGAGATTACAAAGAAAACTCCTGAAAAGTCTCTTTGTGAATCCAAGAAGAAACATGCTGGACGAAACAATCAGGGTAAGATTACTGTCAGACACCGTGGCGGTGGAAACAGACGTAAATATAGAATTATTGATTTTAAGAGAAATAAAGATGGTGTAGCAGCAAAAGTTGTAGGTATTGAGTACGATCCAAACAGAAGCGCTAACATCGCATTAATTTGCTATGAGGATGGACAGAAAGCATACATCCTTGCACCAGAAGGCTTGACAGACGGCATGAAGGTTATGAATGGACCACATGCAGAGATTCGAGTTGGAAACTGCCTGCCGCTTTCCGATATACCGGTTGGTACCAATATTCATAATATTGAGCTGTACCCAGGCAGAGGCGGACAGCTTGTACGTTCCGCAGGAAACAGTGCACAGCTTATGGCAAAAGAAGGCAAGTATGCAACACTCAGACTTCCTTCCGGTGAAATGAGAATGGTGCCGATTAATTGCAGAGCATCAATTGGTTCTGTAGGCAATGGAGATCACAACCTTATTAAAGTTGGTAAGGCAGGACGCAAACGCCATATGGGTATCAGACCTACAGTTCGCGGTTCTGTTATGAACCCGAATGACCATCCACACGGCGGTGGTGAAGGCAAGACTGGAATCGGTAGACCAGGACCATCTACACCATGGGGCAAGCCGGCACTTGGCTTAAAGACGAGAAGGAATAAGAAAGCTTCTGACAAACTTATCGTAAGAAGAAGAGACGGCAGAGCGATTAAATAAAATGGCGGCAGGGCGATTCGTCAAAAAAATCGCTCTGTGATCAGATAACAGTTTATTGATTAAAAGGAGAAAGTTTCCTCTGCTCGCAGAGAGCATATACCATGCGAGCACGGCGGTATTTTTCTCTGAAAAAACAAGGAGGAATTACCTAATGGCAAGGTCATTAAAAAAGGGTCCTTTCGCAGATGTAAGCCTTTTGAAAAAGGTTGATGCAATGAATGCGTCAGGAAATAAATCAGTAATTAAGACATGGTCACGTCGTTCTACAATTTTCCCTTCATTTGTAGGTCATACAATTGCAGTTCATGACGGAAGAAAACATGTGCCTGTATATGTAACAGAAGATATGGTTGGACATAAGCTTGGTGAATTCGTTGCAACCAGAACCTATAGAGGACATGGCAAGGACGAAAAGAAATCAAAAGTAAAGTAATCAGTTGAAAGGAGGTTCAACCATGGCAGAAAAATATAGCAGAACGAATTATAAGAGAAAGAGAAATGCAGAAAATAGAGAAACAAGACCATCCGCAAAGCTTTCTTATGCTAGAGTGTCTGTACAGAAGGCATGCTTTGTGTTAGATGCAATCAGAGGCAAAGATGTTCAGACAGCTTTGGGAATTTTGGCATATAACCCAAGATATGCGTCTAGTATTATAAAAAAGCTTTTGGAGTCGGCAATCGCCAATGCAGAGAACAACAATGGTATGAACGCTGAGAACCTTTATATCGCAGAGTGTTATGCAAATAAAGGGCCTACAATGAAGAGAATAAGACCAAGAGCACAGGGCAGAGCTTATAGAATTGAAAAAAGAATGAGCCACATTACAATCGTGCTTGACGAGAGATAGGAGGAAAAAGATGGGACAGAAAGTTAATCCTCATGGACTGAGAGTCGGCGTTATTAAAGATTGGGATTCAAAATGGTATGCGGATGCTGATTTCGCTGACTACTTAGTAGAAGATTATAATATCAGAAAGTTTTTAAAGAAAAAATTGTTCAGCGCAGGTGTTTCAAAAATTGAGATTGAGAGAGCATCTGACAGAGTAAAAGTGATTGTTTTCACTGCTAAGCCAGGTATCGTAATTGGTAAGGGTGGTGCAGAAATAGAGGTTACAAAGAAGGAACTTCAAAAGCTGACAGGAAAGAATGTACTTGTTGATATTAAAGAGATTAAACGGCCAGACAGAGATGCACAGTTAGTTGCTGAGAATATTGCGTTGCAGCTTGAAAACCGTGTTTCTTTCAGACGTGCTATGAAGTCTTGCATGGGCAGAACCATGAAGGCGGGTGCAATGGGCATCAAAACAGCAGTTTCAGGACGTCTGGGAGGCGCTGATATGGCTCGTACAGAATTCTACAGTGAGGGTACGATTCCTCTTCAGACACTTAGAGCAGATATTGATTATGGATTCGCAGAGGCAGATACTACCTACGGCAAATTGGGCGTAAAGGTTTGGGTCTACAAGGGCGAAGTACTTCCTACAAAGGGAAATAAGGAAGGGAGCGATAAATAATGTTAATGCCAAAAAGAGTAAAGCGTCGTAAACAGTTCCGCGGTACAATGAGAGGTAAAGCTCAAAGAGGTAATACAATTACTTACGGTGAGTATGGTATCGTGGCAATGGAACCATGCTGGATAAAATCAAATCAGATAGAAGCAGCCCGTATTGCAATGACACGTTATATTAAGCGTGGTGGTAAGGTATGGATTAAAATTTTCCCTGATAAGCCAGTGACAGCAAAACCTGCTGAAACGCGAATGGGTTCAGGAAAAGGAACACTTGAATATTGGGTAGCAGTAGTAAAACCCGGTCGTGTAATGTTTGAAATCAGCGGAGTCGCTGAAGATATAGCAAAAGAAGCGTTACGTCTTGCAACACATAAGCTCCCTTGCAAGTGCAAGATTGTTTCTAAAGCAGATTTGGAAGGCGGTGCAGTAAATGAAAACTAATAAGTATGTAGAAGATTTAAGATCCAAATCAGCTACAGAATTAGCACAGGAATTAGTAGCTGCAAAAAAGGAACTTTTCAATTTGAGATTTCAGAATGCAACAAATCAGTTACAGAATACAGCGAGAATTAAAGAAGTGAGAAAGAATATTGCCAGAATTCAGACTGTGATAACTGCAAAAAATAAAAACGTAGAGTAGGAGGAAAATTGCCGTGGAAAGAAATTTAAGAAAAACACGTACAGGCAAGGTTGTTAGCAACAAAATGCAGAAGACTATCGTAGTTGCTGTAGAAGATCATGTTAAGCATCCTCTTTACGGAAAAATCGTTAAGAGAACTTATAAGCTGAAAGCACACGATGAGAACAATGAGTGCAACATTGGCGATACCGTTAAAGTAATGGAAACAAGACCTTTGTCAAAGGATAAAAGATGGAGACTCGTTGAAGTTATCGAAAGAGTAAAATAGATATTAAAAGCAATGCATAACATGGCTTTGGAAGGAGAATAAGCATGATACAACAGGAAAGCAGACTCAAAGTCGCTGATAATACTGGTGCAAAAGAGTTGCTCTGCATCAGAGTTATGGGTGGCTCTACAAGAAGATATGCAAACATTGGCGATATCATTGTTGCCAGCGTTAAAGATGCAACACCAGGCGGCGTTGTAAAAAAAGGCGATGTAGTAAAAGCTGTAGTTGTACGTACCGTAAAGGGCGCCCGTCGTAAAGACGGTTCTTATATTAGATTTGATGAAAATGCTGCTGTAATCATCAAGGATGATAAAACTCCGAGAGGAACACGTATTTTTGGGCCAGTAGCAAGAGAGCTTCGTGAGAAACAGTTTATGAAGATTGTCTCCTTAGCTCCCGAAGTATTATAAGGAGGTGCCGGAATGTTAAAGATTAAAAAGGGTGATACCGTAAAGGTTATCACTGGAAAAGATAAAGATAAAGAGGGCAAGGTTTTATCCGTGGACAAAAAGAAATCAAAGATTTTGGTAGAAGGTGTCAACATGGTAACAAAACATTCTAAGCCTTCCGCTGCAAATCAGAATGGCGGCATTATCCAGAAAGAGGCTCCTATTGATATTTCAAATGTAATGTATCTTCATAAAGGCAAGGCAACAAGAATTGGCATCAAGATGGATGGGGATAAAAAGGTACGCTACGCAAAGACAACAGGCGAGGTTGTTGATTAATTTCGGAAAGGAGGTCTAAACTGGTGAGTAGACTTAAAACTATGTATAAAGACGAGATCGTAGGTGCTATGATCAAGAAGTTCGGATATAAGAATACCATGGAAGTTCCCAAGCTTGATAAGATTGTTATCAATATGGGTGTCGGCGAGGCAAAAGAAAATGCAAAGGTTTTGGAATCGGCTGTAAAGGATATGGAGATTATCGCTGGACAGAAAGCGATTGTTACCAAGGCTAAGAAGGCGATTGCAAACTTTAAAATTCGTGAGGGCATGGCGATTGGATGCAAAGTAACTCTTCGTGGTGAAAAAATGTATGAGTTCCTTGACCGTCTTGTAAATCTTGCGCTGCCTCGCGTTCGTGACTTTAGAGGTGTAAATCCTAACGGATTTGATGGAAGAGGAAACTATGCGCTTGGTATCAAAGAGCAGATAATTTTCCCTGAGATTGAATATGATAAAGTTGACAAAGTAAGAGGTATGGATATTATCTTTGTAACAACTGCTAAGACTGATGAAGAAGCACGTGAGCTGTTAACACAGTTCAACATGCCTTTCGCAAAACAATAAGGAGGTAAATTCTCATGGCTAAAACAGCAATGAAAATCAAACAGCAGCGTAACCCTAAGTTTTCTACACAGGGATACAATCGTTGTAGAATCTGTGGCCGTCCACATGCTTACTTAAGAAAATATGGAATTTGCAGAATCTGCTTCCGTGAGTTGGCATACAAGGGTCAAATTCCTGGTGTAAAAAAAGCAAGCTGGTAAAAATGGAAAGATTTTCTAAGGCAATAAAAGACATTGCCTAAGAAAAACTAAATTCCATTTCGGAAGAATGCTGGCGCATTCTTCATGATAGATAATTAAGGAGGAAACTGAAATGACAATGAATGATCCTATTGCAGATATGCTTACAAGAATTCGCAATGCGAACACTGCAAAGCATGATACAGTAGATGTTCCTTCATCAAAAATGAAGCTTGCGATCGCGCAGATTCTTTTGGATGAAGGGTATATTAGGGCTTTTGATGTTGTAGAAGATGGTGCTTTCAAAACAATCCATATCACATTAAAATATGGGGCAGACAAGAACGAAAGAATTATTACGGGATTAAAAAGAATCTCAAAACCAGGTCTTCGTATCTATGCTGGTAAGGATGAGTTGCCAAAGGTTCTTGGTGGACTTGGCACTGCTATTATCTCTACCAATCAGGGTGTTATTACAGACAAAGAAGCCAGAAAACTACAGGTTGGCGGCGAAGTTTTAGCATTTATTTGGTAAAAAACGGATGATGACACCATCTGTCATTGAAAGAAAACTAAAATTTGTTTATAAGAATTGCAATGCAGTTCTATGGGCTTGAAAATAGATTCAAATAAATTAGGAGGTACGGGCATGTCACGTATAGGAAGAATGCCAATCGCAATTCCTGCAGGTGTTACGGTAGAAGTTGCAGAAAATAATAAAGTGACTGTAAAAGGTCCCAAGGGAACACTTGAGAGAGTGTTGCCAGCAGAGATGGAAATTAAAGTTGAAGGTGCAGAGCTCACTGTTGCAAGACCAAATGATTTGAAGAAAATGAAGTCTTTACATGGCCTTACAAGAACGCTTATCAATAATATGGTTGTTGGGGTAACATCAGGTTATGAGAAAAAGCTTGAAGTAAATGGTGTTGGATACAGAGCCGCAAAGGCTGGTAAAAAGTTGACACTGTCTTTGGGATATTCGCATCCTGTTGAAATGATGGACCCTGAAGGTATTGAAACAGTTCTTGAAGGAACGAATGTTATTATTGTAAAGGGTATTGATAAAGAAAAAGTTGGCCAATTTGCTGCTGAGATCAGAGATAAGAGAAGACCTGAACCATACAAGGGCAAGGGTATCAAATATTCTGATGAGACAATCAGACGTAAAGTTGGTAAAACTGGTAAGAAGTAAATAAGGAGGGCGTAAAAATGGTTAAGAAAAGATCAAGAGAAGAATTGCGAAAAAAGAAGCACATGAGAATACGCAACCGTTTGAGCGGTACTACTACTAGACCACGCCTGGCAGTATTTCGAAGCAATAATCATATGTATGCTCAAATTATTGACGATACCGTTGGCAATACATTAGCGGCAGCTTCTACATTAGAAAAAGAAGTAAAGACTGAGCTTGAAAAGACAAACAATGTTGAAGCGGCAGCATATTTGGGAAAAGTGATTGCTAAGAGAGCAAAGGATAAGGGTATTACAGAGGTAGTTTTTGATAGAGGCGGCTTTTTATACCATGGAAAAATCAAAGCTTTAGCTGAGGCAGCAAGAGAAGCTGGCTTAGAATTCTAGGAAGGGAGAAAATCACATGAAACGTACAATCATTGATGCTAGTCAGCTTGAATTAACGGATAAGGTTGTCACTATCAAAAGAGTAACGAAAACTGTTAAGGGTGGACGTAACATGCGTTTTACCGCTTTGGTAGTTGTAGGTGACGGTAATGGCCATGTAGGTGCCGGACTTGGTAAGGCTGTAGAAATTCCTGAAGCGATTCGTAAGGGAAAAGAAGATGCAACGAAAAATCTTGTAAGTATTGCGATGGATGAAAATAAGTCTATAACACATGATTTTGTGGGAAGTTATGGTTCTTCAAGTGTTTTATTGAAGAAGGCACCTGAAGGTACAGGTATCATCGCAGGCGGCCCAGCACGTGTCGTATGCGAGCTTGCAGGTATTAAGAATATTCGTACAAAGTCTTTGGGCTCTAACAATAAACAAAACGTAGTACTTTCCACAATCGCAGGGCTGTCACAGTTGAAGACACCAGAACAGGTAGCTGCAAATCGTGGTAAGTCTGTTGATGAGATTATGGCTTAAGGAAAAACGAAAAGATTTTCTAAGATAGCAAAAGACGCTATCCAAGAAAAGCTAAGTTTCGTTTTGTTGAAAAATCATAAATTTTTCAATTGACAAATTTGTGCTGACGCCCAAATTCACAAATGAACTTGTTCGTTTTGGCGTCGGCGGTATGGAGGTTTTTAAGATGGCAAAGACATTAAAAGTTACTTTGATAAGATCAACAATCGGCGCTGTTCCTAAAAATAAGGCCACTGTGGAAGCGATGGGGTTGACAAAGCTTCACAAAACAGTAGAACTTCCGGATAATGACGCAACGAGAGGTATGATCCGCAAAGTAAATCATTTAGTTAAAGTTGAAGAAGCATAGTATAAGGAGGTGTCAGAAAATGGGTAACTCATTAGAATTATCTAATTTAAGACCTGCAAAGGGTTCTAAACACAGCGATAATTTTAGAAGAGGTCGCGGACACGGTTCAGGAAACGGCAAGACAGCCGGCAAGGGTCACAAGGGCCAGAAAGCTCGTTCAGGAGCTCCAAGACCAGGCTTTGAAGGTGGACAGATGCCTTTATATAGACGTATTCCAAAAAGAGGGTTCCATAACAGAAATACAAAGGAAATCGTTGCTATCAATCTTGAAGTGCTGGAACGTCGCTTTGAGGAGGGTGCTACTATATCGGTGGACACGTTAATCGAGACTGGAATCGTTAAAAATCCCAGAGACGGGGTAAAGATTTTAGGCGAAGGGAATTTAACCAAGAAGCTTAATGTCAAAGTGAATGCATATAGTGCATCTGCCAAGGAAAAGATTGAGGCACTTGGTGGAACAGCAGAGGTGATCTAATGTTTTCTACATTAAAGAACGCGTTCAAGATCAAGGAAATCAGAGAAAAATTATTGTTTACGTTTCTTATGCTGATAGTGATTCGTTTTGGATCACAGCTTCCGATTCCTGGTGTTAATAGAGATTATTTTTCTTCCTGGTTTGAAGCTCAAACTGGAGGCGCTTTCAACTTCTTTGATGCATTTACCGGAGGTTCTTTTTCGAGGATGTCTGTGTTTGCATTGAATATTACGCCTTACATTACTTCTTCAATTATTATGCAGCTTCTTACGATTGCAATTCCAAAACTTGAAGAAATGCAAAAAGATGGGGAAGATGGAAGGAAGAAGATTGCTTCTATTACACGTTATGTTACAGTTGCGCTTGCTTTAATCGAGAGTACTGCAATGGCAATTGGATTTGGAAATCAGGGCTTGCTTCAAAAGTATGGTCCGTTAGAAATTATAACAGTAGTTGCTGTATTAACAGCAGGTAGTGCATTTCTTATGTGGATCGGTGAACGTATTACAGAGAGAGGCGTTGGTAATGGTATTTCAATAGTTCTTGTTATTAATATTATCTCTCGTTTGCCGGATGACTTTGCAAAATTGTATGAGCAGTTCTGCCAAGGAAAATCTATTCCGCTGGCAGTCGTTGCGGCGATCATCATTGTTGCGATTATCTTAGCAATGACAGTATTTGTTGTTGTTCTCAACAGTGCAGTGCGCAAAATTCCAGTACAGTATGCGAAAAAAATTCAGGGAAATAAGATGGTTGGAGGACAGATGACATTCCTCCCCTTAAAGGTGAATACCGCAGGTGTTATTCCGATTATCTTTTCTTCTTCATTAATGCAGTTTCCGATTATTCTTTCGACATTAGTTGGTTATAATGGAACTGGCGTATGGAGACAGATTTTAAATGGATTAAACCAGGATTATTGGTGTAACCCAGATCAACTGATTTATTCAATTGGTCTTGTAGTATATATCGTACTGACAGTATTCTTTGCTTATTTTTATACATCATTGACATTTAATCCATTAGAGATTGCAAATAATATGAAGAAACAGGGTGGATTTATTCCGGGAATCAGACCTGGAAAACCTACCAGTGACTATTTGAATAGAGTGCTTAATGCAATTATCTTTATTGGTGCCGTTGGTCTTGTCATCGTGGCAGTAGTCCCATTCTTCTTTAATGGTGTATTCAAGGCATCTGTTTCGTTTGGCGGAACAAGCTTGATAATTATTGTAAGCGTTGTACTTGAGACAATCAAGCAGATTGAATCTCAGATGCTGGTACGTAATTACAAAGGTTTTTTGAATGATTGACTTTGGACAACCAGATAGAAGCAAAGCATCTGCTTTGCTTCTATTAATAAGTTATCCTATAATAAGTTATCATAAGTCTAATCATAAGATGTTCATAATAAACTATGAGTACAGATATTTGAATTGAGCATGTTTTGGTGGAAAGCATGTTGAATTGAAACTTTTGTGAAAAATAGATTTAGGAGGAAAACAGTATGAAGATTATTATGTTGGGTGCGCCGGGAGCAGGAAAAGGAACTCAAGCAAAGATGATTGCAGAGAAATTTAATATACCTCATATTTCCACAGGTGATATCTTCCGTGCAAACATTAAAAATGGTACAGAACTTGGTATGGAAGCGAAGAAGTATATGGATCAGGGGCTTCTGGTTCCAGATGAATTAACAGTGAAAATTTTGCTTGACAGGGTGTCACAGGAGGATTGCAAGAATGGATATGTCTTGGATGGTTTTCCAAGAACAATTCCCCAGGCAGAAGTGCTTGACAAGGCATTGATAGAACTTGGAGACAAGATTGATTATGCAATCAACGTCGATGTACCAGACGAAAATATTATTAATAGAATGTCAGGAAGACGTGCATGTGTATCTTGTGGTGCAACTTATCATATGGAGCATATTCCTCCTAAAAAAGAGGGAATTTGTGATAAATGCAGTTCAGAATTGATTTTAAGGGATGATGATAAGCCAGATACCGTAAAAAATCGTCTTAGTGTATATCATAAACAAACACAACCATTGATTGATTTTTATTCTGCAAGAGGTGTACTGCGTTCTGTAGACGGCACTGTAGACATGAAAGATGTCTTTGCAGCAATTGTAGAAATATTGGAGTAAGGTTTATTTTAAATGAATTTTTGCCTGTGGCAGTATTGGCGAATGGCTGTAGCGGGCGAAGGAGTAAGAGATGGCTGTTACAATAAAATCAGAGCGAGAAATCGGTTTGATGCGTGAATCTTGCAGACTTCTTGCCCAAGTGCACAAAGAGCTTGAACAGGCAATTAAACCTGGGATATCAACACTCTATATCGATCAACTTGGAGAAAAGCTGATAAGAAGTATGGGATGTGTGCCTAATTTTTTGCATTACAACGGATATCCAGCATCAATTTGTGTGTCAGTCAATGATGAGGTAGTGCATGGAATTCCTAGTTCTGACAGAATATTGCAGGAGGGAGATATCGTTAGTCTTGACTGTGGGCTGATTTATAAGGGGTATCACTCAGATGCTGCCAGAACACATGGAGTAGGACAAATAAGCCCAGAGGCACAAAAACTTATTGATGAGACAAAAAACTCATTCTTTGAAGGTATTAAGAAAGCAAAGGCAGGAAATCACCTTCATGATATTTCTAATACCATTGATCGATATGTGTCACAGTTTGGATACGGAATTGTTGAAGAACTGGTTGGCCATGGAATAGGAACTTCATTACATGAAGACCCACAGATTCCAAATTACAGACAGAAAAAAAGGGGATTGAAGCTTCGTCCAGGCATGACTTTAGCAATAGAACCAATGATTAATATGGGACATGGTGAAGTGGAATGGCTGAATGATGATTGGACAGTTGTTACAGAGGATGGTTCTTTGTCTGCACATTATGAGAATACAATTTTGATAACAGATGGGGAACCAGAGATTCTGACACTCATATAGTCCAGTCCCAAATTGGTTAAAAGGTATTGGAAAGGCAGATGCGGAACTTAAAATAGGAGAAAAGAACAATGACGGGGTTTTTAGCCTATTCGCTGGCAGGACATGATAAGGGTGAAATATATTTTATTATCAGAGAAGCAAAAGAATATGTATATGTGTCAGATGGTTTGGTGCGGACAGTGGAAAAACCAAAAAAAAAGAATAAAAAGCATATACAAATTATTAAAACTGTCTACCGGAAGACAGACACAGTGTCTGTGACAAACGAAGAAATAAAACATTTAATAAAAATGTACTCTCGAACTGTTTCACAAAATTAGAAACAAATGGACTTCGAGAGCACACTTAAGGCATTCAGGAGGTAAAATAATGTCAAAGTCCGATGTAATTGAAATTGAAGGAACAGTAGTTGAGAAGCTTCCCAATACAATGTTTCAGGTGGAACTTGAGAATGGTCACAGGGTACTTGCTCATATCAGTGGAAAGTTAAGACAGAATTTCATTCGTATCCTTCCGGGTGACAAAGTAACATTGGAATTATCCCCATATGATTTATCCAAAGGAAGAATTATTTGGAGAGATAAGTAGTCGAAGGCTGAACGGTTAGTTACAATTCACACTTACGCCAGATTTCTCATATACTTACAACGATTTCGG
>OFFL01000736.1_pt1 | contig 32306 bp, 27 predicted proteins | sample 1521391 | NCBI WGS metagenome assembly OFFL01 (sample SAMEA3504082, study PRJEB24116) | mouse gut metagenome | biome: mouse gut; feature: mouse-associated habitat; material: faeces | place: Denmark | collected 2011
CGAAAATCGACTTCGGTCTGAAAGCGCTTGCCCATAATCTGAGGAAACTTGCCCAAGCTTGGGCAAAATCCTCATTTTTTGACAAATTTTTGTCTTCAGGAACAGCGAAACTGCTTTATACGAACACTCTTGCAAACTTTTACCCGAAGTTTATATCAGGAGTGGCAAATGCAGCCTGAATCTTCAGATTTTGTGTATAAAATAGAGACTGCCTAACTTTGGTTGTTAGACAGCCTCTCCGTTTTCACCCCGCCTACCCCTACCCCCGATTGTGTATAATTTCCCGATTATAACCAGGGAAAAACGCACAAAATGCCGAATTAACCGATTATAACCGGGAAAAAGAGCATTCATCCGCAACGAATTTAAGAGCTTGTCTAAATTTATAGATGCAGATTTTGAGAGGGAGACAGACTGTTATTATATCATACCTTCTATGAAAACAACCATATAGAACGTCAATCTAAATCCAGATTTATCTTTAATACGGAAAACGCAGTTTTTCGGGGATAAAGCCGTATATTTGTTCAAATAAGAGTCTGATTATATGACATATACAGAAAAGTCACAAAACGAGCGAATTTCCGAGATGTTGGTGATGTGATTGACGTATTTATAGACCAACAGGAGCACAGGAGGCGATGACAATAGCACAATTATTGTACTTTTGTCAAGGCTCCTGTGCTCCTGTTTGAAATTATCTATACGCGTATGCGCGCCGGTATCAGTGGCAGCCGCAGGCATCGTCGCCGCAGTGGTGGCCGTGGGTGCAGCCGCAGTCGTCGCCGCAGTCATGGTCGCCGCATCCGCATGCGTCGTCGCTGCAACCGTGGTCGTGACAGCCGCAACCGCAACCGTGGGCGGGCTGAAGCTCCTCGGGGGTAGCGTCGCGTACGGTCTTTACTTCGCCTTTGAAGAGCACATCCTTGCCTGCGAGGGGATGGTTGAAGTCCATCACCACCTCCTTGTCGGTGACTTCCTTGACGAGGCCGTTGATACGGAAACCGTCGGCCGTCATCATAGGCACGAGCGAGCCGGCTTTCACCATGTCGGCGTCAAACTTGCCGTCGACCATAAAGATTTCTTTCTCCAGAGTGACAACCTGCTCGGGGTCATAGGGACCGAAAGCTTCGTCGGCCTTGACCGACACTTCATATTTGTCGCCCGGTTCTTTTCCGTCGAGGGCCTTTTCAAGAGGTTCGATCATGCCGCGGGTCACGCCGAAAACAAACTTTTCGGGGTCTTCGGGGTCAACCTGATGTACGAGCTTCTCGCTGCCGTCGGGATTTATCTGATACAAATCGTAAGTGATTTCGACATATTTGCCGGGTTTGATTTTTTCCATAATTATTATATTTGATGTTTGTAAACAAGTCTCTATGAGATAGAACAAAAACTGTGCCAAAAAGTTAGCGCGCCGGCAGGGATACCACGGGGGCGGGACGCCCCCGCTCCATTCACTTTCCGGTTATCATCTGCTGGATGTCGTTGAGCTTGTTGAGGGCGTCCATCGGCGTCAGGCGGTTGATGTCGAGGCCGGCTATGGCGTCGCGTACCTGCGCCAGCAACGGGTCGTCGAGCTGGAAGAACGACAGCTGCATCCCTGCGGGCGCCTCGAGCGTGGCGAGCTGCTTTTCCGGCGCGAGACCGTCACGGCGGTTGGCCTCCTCGAGATGGCGGAGCACCTCCGAGGCGCGGCGCACTATCGATGCCGGCATGCCGGCAAGCTTGGCCACGTGTATACCGAAGCTGTGCTCCGACCCTCCGCGTGCCAGTTTGCGCAGGAACACCACCTTGCCGTCAATCTCCTTGACCGACACGTTGTAGTTGACCACGCGGGGAAACTGCCGCTCCATCTCGTTGAGCTCGTGGTAGTGGGTGGCAAAGAGCGTCTTGGGCTGCATGGCCGACTCGTGGATATGCTCCACGATGGCCCACGCTATGGATATGCCGTCGTAGGTCGACGTGCCGCGGCCGAGTTCGTCGAAGAGTATCAGCGACCGCTGCGACATGTTGTTGAGTATGGAAGCCGCCTCGTTCATCTCCACCATGAATGTCGACTCGCCGAGCGAAATGTTGTCGGAAGCGCCCACACGTGTGAAAATCTTGTCGACAATGCCCGTTTTCATGCTCTCTGCCGCGACAAACGATCCCATCTGGGCAAGAAGTACGTTGAGGGCCACGGAACGCAGGAGAGCCGATTTACCGGACATATTCGGACCCGTTATCATCATCACCTGCGTGCCGTCGTTGGCGAGGCTGACGCTGTTGGATATGTAAGGCTGTCCCGGAGGCAGTTCCTTCTCGATGACGGGGTGGCGTCCGCCGGTCATCTCGAGCGCCAGGGAGTCGTTGACCACGGGGCGGTTGTAGCGGTTGTCGAGGGCGGCGCGGCTGAATCCGAGCAGGCAGTCGAGACGTGCCAGCAGCGTGCAGTCGAGCTGCACGGCGGCGACATATTCGTTGAGCCACGACACCAAGGCGTTGTATATGCGTGTCTCTATGACGGCTATACGCTCCTGGGCGGTGAGTATTTTCTCCTCGTATTCCTTCAGTTCGGGGGTGATATAGCGCTCGGCGTTGACGAGAGTCTGTTTGCGCACCCACTCCTCAGGCACCTTGTCCTTGTGGGTGTTGGTGACCTCGATATAGTATCCGAACACGTTGTTGAAGCCGATTTTGAGCGACGCTATGCCCGTGGCCTCGCTCTCGCGCTGCTGTATCTGCGCCAGATAGTCCTTACCGCGGTAGGCGATGTCGCGGAGCTCGTCGAGTTCGGCATCGACTCCTGAGCGTACTACCGCACCGCGGTTGAGGGCGGCGGGAGCATCGTCGACAATCTCGGCGCTGATGCGGTCAATCATGCCGCGGCAGGGATTGAGCTGCTCACCTATGGTGTGGAGCGCGGGCAGGTCGCTCTCCATGCATAGACGCCTGACAGGCTCGATGGCCGAGGCCGAATTGCGCAGCTGCACCACCTCGCGGGGCGAGATGCGTCCTACGGCCACTTTCGATATAAGGCGTTCGAGGTCGCCCACGACCGAAAGCTGACGTGCAAGCTCGTCGCGCATCTCGGTGTCGCGGAAGAAATACTCCACGATGTCGAGACGGGCGTTGATGGCAGTCACGTCCTTAAGCGGGAACAGGAGCCAGCGGCGCAGCAGACGGGCGCCCATCGGGCTGACCGTGCGGTCGATGACGTCGAGCAGGCTCTTGCCATCCTCGCCGAGGCTCTGCACGAGTTCGAGATTGCGCACCGTGAACCGGTCGAGGCGCACGTAGCGCTCCTCGTCGATGCGCGATATGGAGGTGATGTGCGATATGCGGGTATGCTGGGTGATGTCGAGGTAATGAAGGATAGCGCCGGAGGCCACGATGGCCGACGGCATCGACTGAATGCCGAACCCCTTGAGGCTCGCTGTCTCGAAGTGCTTGAGCAGGCGGTCTTTGGCGCTCTCGAGGGTAAACACCCAGTCGTCAAGCTCCATGGCGAGGTAACGGCCGTTGAAAGCCGACTCGAGGCGGGCGCGGCATTCGCGCTCCACAAGCACCTCCTTCGGGGCGAAATTCGACAGCAGTTTGCCGATATAGTCGTCCGACCCCTCGGCGGTAAGGAATTCGCCGGTGGATATGTCGAGAAACGACACGCCGGTGGCCTGTTTGCCGAAATGCACAGCGGCAAGGAAATTGTTCTCGCGGTTTTCAAGCAGGTTGTCGCTGATTGACACACCGGGGGTGACAAGCTCGGTTATACCTCTCTTCACGAGCTTCTTGGTGAGCTTGGGGTCCTCGAGCTGTTCGCAGATAGCCACGCGTTTGCCGGCGCGTACGAGCTTGGGGAGGTATGTGTCGAGAGCGTGGTGGGGAAATCCGGCAAGCTCCACCGACTGGGCCACACCGTTGGCGCGCCGCGTCAGCGTTATGCCGAGTATTTCCGACGCCGTGATGGCATCGTCGGAGAATGTCTCGTAGAAGTCACCCACGCGAAACAGCAATATCGCGTCGGGATGACGCTGTTTCATCTCGATATACTGCTTCATCAAAGGTGTCTCGACAATTTTCTTTGCCATACTGTCTGTGTCTGAGTGACTGTTGTTTATTATTGTGTGCGGTAGCCCGGGGGCGGGGGCGTCTCGCCCCCGCGCGATATCCCGTAGTAATACCACGGGGGCGAGACGCCCCCGCCCCGGGCTACCGCTCTACTCTTATTTCGTCAGGTCGGGGTTGAGTTGCTTGAAGGCGAGGGCGTAGAGACGCATCTGCTTCACCATGGCGAGCAGGCCGTTGCTGCGGGTGGGCGACAGGTGGGTCGACAGGCCTATGGCGTCGATGAAATGGAGGTCGCTGTCAAGGATTTCCTGCGGTGTATGGCCGGAAAGCACGTCGATGAGCATCGAGATGATGCCTTTGACTATTATGGCGTCGGAATCGGCGGTATAATACACCTTTCCGTCGCGGTATTCGGCATTGAGCCACACGCGGCTCTGGCACCCCTCGATAAGGTGCTCGGGGGTCTTGTATTTCTCGTCGATGGGAGGTAGCGCGTTGCCTAAGTCGATAATATAGGCATAGCGGTCCATCCAGTCGTCTATGTCGGCGAACTCGGCTATGAGTTCTTCCTGCTTATCGTTGATTGTCATGATGTTATTTGAATATGGTATTGATGACTACATCGCCCACCATCTTGAGTGTGGCGGGGTCGATGTTGTCGATATTGTCGTCAAGTGTATGCCATGTGGGGTTGAACGAGCCTGTCGACGGGTTGGCCGACTCCACTATATCCACGGCGGGGATGCCTACACGCATGATGTGTATGTGGTCGTCGTTGAGAGCGCCGCCGGGAGCATCGGGGAAACGCTCGCCGTAGCCTGCGCGGCGTGCGGCGTCCCACACTAAGTTGTTGACATTGCGGGCGTAGCGGTCGGAGAAATATTCGCGGTGGAAACGTGCGTCGCGCGCGCCCACCATATCGAGCAGAATGGCGTATTCAGGCACACGGCGTGAGGTGGGATCGAAAGCGTCGGCCCATGCCTGCGAACCAATGCACCAGGAAAAATCATCGTCGTAGGTGCCGGCATCCTCGGCGTCGACAAAGAGCATCTCTACCTCGACATCCTTGGGCAGACGGTTCATCAGGCGCGCAATCTCAAGGAGCACGCCCACGCCGCTCGCACCGTCATTGGCTCCGTCGATAGGGGTGCTGTGGAGGGTGGAATCCGCCTCCCGGTCGGCCCATGGACGCGTGTCGTAATGCGCTAAGAGCAGCACGTGGCGCGGCGCTCCGGCGTTGAAACGACCCGTGATGTTGCGCACCCGCTGCGGCTTCATGGCGCTCCCTGCGGGCGCGAAAAGGGTATCCTGCACCGTCACGTCGGCACCTGCGTCCTTAAGCCGGCGCGTTATGTAGTCGACGCAACGCGTATGCCCCGGAGTGCCGGGCACACGGGGCCCGAATGCCACCTGCTCGGCCACGCGGGCGTATACCGAATCGGCGTCGGCCATCACGTCGAGCACGGCCTGCCGCGGGGCGACAGCATCCTGCGCGGGGTCAGCCTGCCTGTCGGCCGATTTGTTGCCGCAGGCCGATGCCATAAGGGAACCGACGGCCAATATCGAAGTCAAAAAGAGATGTTTCATACCCCAAATTTACACAAATTTGAGCGAAAGTCGTATATTTGTGTATGAGTTTTTTTCACACAACAGAGTTTTACGTGATTTATAATGCTGCTTATCAAAATACAGAAGGTAGTAGCAACCGGCATCAGTAAATACAAAAGCAGCCCCGCCAACATAAGCGGGGCTACTTTATTTGATAATATAATTCCAGACGGTCAGAATGCAAGGACACCGCGCACGTTGCCCTTACCGATGACGTCGTAAGCCATTACAAAGAGGAAATCATTGTTGAACACGATTTCTCGCGCACCGGGCATCATTCTGTCGGCCTGCGCATGATAAAGTGAAGCGTATGATGAAGTCCAGACAGCGTATCTTGAACCTGCATACAGGCTTTTCTCGTCAGCCTTGATTTTAGACATCGCATTGTCAAGATTGGCAACGAGGTTGGGACTTGAATTCTCGCCGAAGCTGAAATCTCCGAGTTCGGAAGAAGTGGAAAGGTGCTCCACAACTTCAGCCGAAACTTTTGCTCCGCCGATATTGCGCATGAAATCAAGCATCTGGCCTGCCGACGGCAGATACCAGCCGGTAGTTGTATTTGCGTCGACTACAACTGTCTTGTTAAGGTCTTCAATCGCCGCCATGGTCGGATAATAACCCAACGATATTTCATTGCTGCGACGTGCGCGCAAAATCTCGGTGTTGCTGTAGCCGTTGATGTCGCTGTTGTTTATCTCATAGGACTTTGATGTATCAGTGCGGTCCTGGATAAGCGGCAGATACTGTCCGGGGAAATTCGGATCCTCGACACTGTCGTCATAACGCCCGTCGCCGTCATCTCCGGGTTTGGGATAAGCATCACACCATGCGATATATTCACGGTTTTTGAAAGTTGCCATCTTTGCCGAAATCACCAAAGCGTGAACGTTGCCGAGAAGTTCGGTCTCTTTTTCTGAGAAACGGTTCTTATCAACGCAGAATATCACGCCTGCCACTCCGGCAGGAGCCTCGTCAATGGAGCCAAGACTTTCCACGGGAATTATCGAACCGTCGCAATAGTAGAGGTCGCCCACTTTCAGGTCGCGTGTGCCGCCGTCGGTCGCACCACCCTCAATGACTGTGACTTTGACTGTTCCGGCCTTGTCATTGAGACCTACTTCTGCGATTTTCTCCATCCCTTTGTGAATATAATCAACAGTGAGCCGACCAGAAACAGTGGGTAGATAGAAGAATGATGGCAGACCATTGACCGTACAAGGAACAATTGCCTTGCCATCAAGAGCCACACCGGTGCAGACTGAACTTCCCGGGGTGCTGTAGCTGAAACCGTCGGATGTCTTATAGCTGGTTCCTCCAGGCAGATTCCATGAAGTTACCCCAAGGGCGTGGTCGGCGGCAGCCGTGAGGCTGAGTGTCTCAACCTTGCTGAAGGCCCGACCTTCAGTAACACTTGCCTCTGCGTAAGTGACATCAAAGGGACTGACGGAAGTGGCGAAATCAGCCTGATCCATACCGGGAATCGCGCAGTCGGCTACCAAGCCGGCAAAAAATTCGTCGGCGTCAGTGGCCGTAACAGTCACTTTAGATGCAGCATCAACGTTGTAAGGGGTATATACGAAGTATTTTTCACCTTTCGAAGGTACTGGTTCGACAGCATTCCATGTGGTTCCGTCAAATCTTAGCTCGACATTTGAAGCGACAAGCTCGCCGTTGATTACTACGAAGAGTCCGGCCTTGTCTCCCACGTTGAAACCGGGAGTAAATTTGTCACCGTCAGCCAATGCAAAACCGTTGTCGGTCATTGTAAGTTGAACAGCGTATGCAACGGGGTCAGGATCGGGTTCGGGCGCAGGTTTCGGATCGTCGTCGTCAGAACATGCAGTAAGAGATACCGACAGCAAGCCACCGAACAACAATGTTTGGAACAAATGATGTAATTTCATTGCAAAAAGTTTAGTGATAGTTAAAAAAAAAGTGAATTAATGCTTGTGTTTATTTTTATCAACCGACAAAAATAAACACATTTCGTTAAATATGCAATTTTTTGCCATGCGCACTTCGGCACTCCACACCTTTTTATGTTTTATATCATAAATTTACACAAATTTGAGCGAAAGTCGTATATTTGTGTATGAGTTTTTTTCACACAACAGAGTTTTACGTGATTTTGTTTCTCGTGGCGGCGGCGATAGTGGCGTTTCTCGCCAAGCCCAACACCACCAAGGAAGCAAACGAATATCTCCTCGGCGGCGCATTGTCGCGCGAGGGCAACGGCGACGATGAGGATGAACCCGCCGTCAGTATCGATTGTGACGACAGCGGCTGCGTGTGGCTGCGGCGCACGGGCATTGAAGGGGTCGACGCATCAGGCGCCGTCAGCGCCAAAGTAATAGTAAGAGGAAGCAATATAACGGTCTACGAACGTCTGACCGAAGGGCGCTACGGCGACGGGCCGATCGACACCGCCCTGTTCAGCCTCGATTTCCTCAACGCCGACCGCTACTGGCTCCGCTACGAATCGGAAGCCACCAACCGCACAGCCACCCTCTCCTTCCGCAACACCCCCGGCTACCACGCCCAAGCCCCGCTCAAGCAATAACAGCCAATGACACCGGAAGCATAGAGTGGAGCGAGGGCGTCTCGCCCTCGTGGGATTATCCTTATACACTGAAAGTTACCACGTACACTGAAAGTTAGCACGGGGGCGAGACGCCCCCGCCCCACTCAGCTCAGCTTAAATAAAAAGCGATAATCGCGTCTATACAAATCCGATTGTGTGTCCGACGAGTCCGACCGGTCAGACTTGTCAGACATATCCGACTCAGAATATCGAGAGGAACCAGCTGGAGATGAAGATGCTTGTATATGATTATCCTTCCAGAACAATTATGCCTACATCTTGTTAACAATAGAAAAGCATTGTTAACACTCAATTTATATTGCGATGAGAAAGATACAACGCCCAAACCTTGGCCAATTAACTTGGTCATTAGTCCCTTCATTAATTTTCAGCATGTTATTTATACTTACACATTCGATTCATTGGTGGATGATATATGCTGCAATAGTGTTTCTTGGTATATACGGAATTTTAGTAACTTATTTCTGCATAAGGCAAAAATGTTATAAACAATTGGGATTTGCATACATAAACACAGCCCTATATGCCGCTTTTATCGGACTAATTGTGTATATAAATACTTAAAATATTGAATGCTAACAATTAGGGATGCAAGATATCTATCAGTAATCCTTTACCATATTTTTATATAAACTTATTTTAACAATGAAAAATTTTATCTCAATCTCATTTTCATCCCTTCTTTTTTTCATGAGTTCTGTAATCACAGGGTGCTCCCAGGAGGAGATTGAATTAAGTTCATCTAAAAATGATGAAATTGACAGTATTTACCAAAATCTGATGAATCAGCCAACAATCTCATTATTATCTATTCCTCAAAATCTTTCAAGGAGCTCATCTTTACAAGATATTCCAGAGTTCACTCAAGAAGATTTAGAATATTTAAAATCATTATCTCAGGAGCACTTTATTTGCGAACAAGCAAAACTACTGTCACTACTTGACGGTATTTCTCAAGAAACAATTGATGAGATTGCAGTTAATAATTATAATTCAATAGTTTCGAACCTTGGCGGTCAAGACGGTTTTTACGAATTACTTGATTTTGGGTCCAATTATTTACATTCAGACGGAGGCGTAAGTGACATTAAGAACACTTTACCAAAGTGTATCAATAATGTTAAAATAAAATATTACATTGCCATGGCAGTATATATTGATAAATTAGCTCGCCCAATATGCTCCATTATGGAGAATAATATTAATAAAAATCCAATGTCACGACAAATTGGCGATTGTAGACGGGAAGCAGAAACAAAATTGTTGCTTGCCGGTTGCGATTTTGGATTAGATACACTGATTGAGATAATGACGGGCGGTGCTGATACTGGAGAATATGTTTTTGAAGATGCATATCTGCTTGCTGACATTGAGAGAATTTATTACGATTACGAAGTATGCATGGGAAGATGGCATTAATATAAATACTATGAAAACTATAAGTCACCCAAGTTCCCTTAAATTGTGTTGGGCTTTGATTCCTATTGCGATAATAAGTGTACTACAACTCTTTATCCGTATAGATACATGGGTATGGCTGTTGGTCATGACAGCCTCGATAGTCCTTTACCTGACATTGATGACGTATTTCTGCATTCAGCAGAAATGTTATAAACAATTGGCCATCAATTATCTGATAGGCATAGTATTTTTATTCACTCTCTATCTGCAATTCGTTTACGTCCCTAAAAAGGTTCAGAATATCGAGAGGAACCAGGTGGAGATGAAGACGTAGATTACGAGGCCGACTATGTCGTTGGAAATCTGGATGAAGGGGCCTGTGGCAAGTGCGGGATTGATTTTCAGTTTTTCGAGCGTCAGGGGTACGATGGTGCCTAAAAGCGTGGCAAACATCACCACTATGAACAGCGATACGGCCACCGACAGCGTCACGGCGAAATCGTGAGGTATCATAATCAGATTGTACACGAATATCACGCCGGATATGATTGTGGCGTTGAGCAGTCCTACCCTCACCTCTTTCCACAGCTGTTTGGCGAACTCCTTGATATCCAGCGTGCCGTTGGCAAGACCCTGCACAACGATCGCCGACGCCTGCACGCCGACGTTGCCGCCCGTGCCGCCGATGATGGGGATGAATATGGCGAGTGTGGTGACAGCCTGGAGCTGAGCCTCGAATCCGGTGAGGATGAGCGAGGCGAGTATGCCCGACACGATACCGATGAGCAGCCACGGTATGCGTGCTTTTGTCTGCGCGAGGATGGAGTCGGAGGCGTCGACGTCAGACGACAGACCTGATGCCAGCTGATAGTCACGTTCCGACGATTCGCGCACCTGGTCCATGACGTCGTCGACGGTGATACGTCCCACGAGGCGCCCTATGGAGTCGACCACGGGCATAGCCACAAGGTCATATTTCTCGAAGTCGAGGGCTACGTCGTCAATCGGGGTGTCGGTCTTGACCGATACCGGTTCGCACTCCATGATATGCTTTATCTTTGACACGGAGGGGTGGGTAATGAGCGTTTTAAGCGGGAGTATGCCCTTGAGGCGGTCATCGTTGTCGACCACATAGACGTAGTAGATTTCGTCCATATCCTCGGCCTGCATGCGCATCTGCTTGATACACTCGGGCATCGACCAGTTTTCGTTGACCACGATCATCTCCGTACCCATCAGACCGCCGGCGGTGTCCTCGTCATATTTAAGGAGGTCGATGATGTCGCCGGCCTGCTCCACGTCGTTGATGTGGGAGAGGATTTCGTCGCGGTCATCCTCGTCAAGCTCCTGGATAAGGTCAACGGCCTCGTCGGTGTCGAGGTGGTCGATGACCTGCGTGGCAATCTCCTTGGCAGGCATGTTGGAGAGGAGCTTGCGGCGGTCCTCCTCGTCGAGTTCCATGAGCACGTCGGCACGTGTGTCCTCGTCAAGAAGATTGTAGAGAAATTCCGCCTCTTCGAGGTCGAGTTCCTGATACAGTTCGGCTATGTCGGCCGGGTGCATCTGCTCGAGCTCGGCACGCGCCGCAGCCTCGTCGTGGCGGCATATAATGTCGCGCATTTCCTCGATATATTGGTCGGTGAATTCTTTCATTGTCGCAGCGAGCTAACGAGATTGGTCAGTTGTATGAATTGGTCGACGGAGAGCTGTTCGGGGCGGAGAGCCATCAGCGGGTGGTCGGGAATAGGTGTACCGGGCGGAAGGAGCGGGCGGAGGGAGTTGCGTATCGTCTTGCGGCGCTGGCCGAAGGTGGTCTTTACCACGGTTTTGAACAGGCGCTCGTCGCATCCGAGCGACGTCACGCCGTTGCGCCGCAGCCTGATGACACCCGATTTCACCTTTGGCGGGGGATTGAACACACCCTCGCTTACGGTAAAGAGATATTCTATATCGTACCATGCCTGGAGAAGCACGGAGAGAATGCCGCGCGTACGCGAACCTTCGCGGGCAGCAATGCGTTCGGCCACCTCGCGCTGGAGCATGCCGGAGCAAAGCGTCACATTATCCTTATATTCAAGTATATGGAAGAATATCTGCGACGAGATGTTGTATGGATAGTTGCCGATGACGCAAAGGTGTCCGTCGGCGTCGGCGAAGCGGGTAAGATCGAGTTGCAGGAAGTCGCCCTCGACAATGCGTCCGTCGAGCGCCGGATAGTTCTGCCGCAGGAATGCCACGCTCTCCTCGTCAAGCTCGACTACGGTGACATCGCGTCCGGCTTCAAGGAGATATTTGGTGAGCATACCCATACCGGGACCCACCTCCACCACCGGAAGTGCAGGCTCGCAATCAACGGTAGCGGCTATGCGCGCCGCCACACTCTCATCGGTCAGGAAATGCTGTCCGAGCGCTTTTTTGGGTCTGACTTTCTCCATATAGCTGCAAAATTAATTATTTCCCGCGAAAAGAAGTGCATCATGCATCAATTTTATAATAATCCCGCTTTAAATTTCCTGAACCATCTTACGTACTTTGGCCACGTCGACAGTCGAATACTCGGCCTTGTCATATATATCTACCAGATAGATTACGCCATCATCTTCCGACACCAATACGGTATACGTTATTACTCTCGCACCGCCGGATTTACCTCTGCCTTTAGAGGATATGGCCATTCTGATTTTCCTTATCCCCGGAGTAAGTTCATCTCCCTGCAACGGATTTTCCTGCAACGAGAGGGCAAATGCGGCAAAATCATCCTTAATCGACCTGTAACGCTTCGCGAGAGCTTTAAGGCTTTTTTGAAAAGTGGGGGTCGCCGTTATTTCAAAGCTCATCGAGGAGGTCATTTAAAGTCAGTCCTTTCAGTTTACCCTCGCGTATCTGTTTCACTTCGTTAAGTCCTTGACATACACGCGAAGTAAGAGTATCATCAGCTGTGACAGGCACTATTTTAAAAGTACCCACACGCGAAGTCAGCAATACCGACTCTCCCTTCAATGCCTTGTTGAGCACCGCGGTCTGGTTGACTCTGAAATCTCTTGCACTTACTATCTCCATAATTCTTTGTCATTTATCATCTGCAAATATAACAAACGGCAACCATATTGGTATCCAATTTAATTATTTTTAACCATATATACGGGATAGTAGGGAGGGTGTTGCAAAACTGCGAAATTTCGGCCGACAAAGTAGGGACGCACGGTCTGTGCGTCCGATAACACACTGATAATCAATGCTTGTTTTCCGGACGCACAGACCGTGCGTCCCTACAAATTACTGCGTCTTTATACCCGCTTCACTGTCATGATATAATAAAAAGCGATGGCTTGGAGCCATCGCTTTTTATTAGCTGATATGTTAATCAGATTATTTTACGAGTTCTTTGGCAACTTTGTCGCCGCGGACTACGATGTAGAGACCGTTGGTCGGCTCGGCAACGCGTACACCCTGGAGGTTGTAGTATACGGGAGCTACATTCTCTTCAACTTCGATGCCTTCAACTGCATCGAGGCCTGAAGTTACAACAAGTTCCATTGTAGCCGCATTGAATGAGAGAGTCCATTTACCCGGGGCGATAGAGAAGTTTACGCCGTCAGACTCAGCCTGAATACCGCATGCAAAAGTACCAATGCCTGAGATTTCGTTGTTTCCTGTAGCCCAGATCCAGTTTGACTGAGAGCCGTTGGTAAGTTCACGGATACCGAAATCGCTCTGTGCGGTAACGTTAACATCCTTGGCTACCCAGATATCGCCTTCCACATTTGTAAGAGTAGTTGCGCTCCAGGCTTCAGCTTGGTCAGGAAGATTGCCCCAGATGTCGTATGTGATTTTAACTTCAGCCTGCTGACCGGTGATGGTAAGGGTTCCGTTATTTGTATCAAGAACGAGATGGGGATTGTCTACCACACCTTCTTCAAGAGAAATATCGCTCGTAGAGCCGCCTACGCCATAATTATAAGGCGTGCCAAGCACGAGTTTTGTACCGTTTGAGCCAAAATTAGCAGCATCATTGCCCCATGTACCGTCGTTGATTTTGAATCCGGAAGTCAGTTGGCCTTCATAATCAAGAACGTATGTACCGTCGCCCTGAGCTTCAAACAGACAAGTCGGATCTTTTAAAGTCCAGACATTGGGTTTCTGGAAACCACCGATCAGATAATAATCAATTGCACTTGCTGACATTACGCCGAGTACGAGCGCTACAAGAAAAAAGTAAAATTTCTTCATGAATAAAAAAGGTTAAGTGTTAATAAATTAAGGTTAATATATTCAAATTGTGAATAATTTCAGTTTTGCAAACAATAATTACAGAATTTCATGTAAGTATAGCAAACAACATACCATCTATTGCCAAGAGATAATTAATACGGTGCAAATATATATAATTTTTTACAAGTCAGAACTATTTTAATGATTTTTTTTCAAAAAAAATTGAAATTAGAGGGCACTTGTTAAGCAAATCCCCTCGAATTTTTTTTATATGTCATTGTTACAATGTGCAATAAGTAGCATCACACACTCTTGGCAAGAGATATTTCAATTATCGTACTTACAAGACATAATACAAAAATAATATTAACCTTAATTTTTTAACACTTAACCTTTTCATTCATGAAGAAATTTTACTTTTTTCTTGTAGCCATGCTCGTAAGCGTGGCCGCTTCGGCAACCTCAGTGTATTTTGAAAACACCCTTGGCTGGAGTAGTGTAAATTGCTATTGTTGGGCTCCGGAGGTTTCCAAATGGCCTGGGGATGCGGTGACCGAGACAATTACTATTGACGGCCGTACATTCTATGTATACAACGTGCCCGGCGACCAGACCAATGTAATTTTCAGCGGCGATGGTGCTCAGACAAAAGACCTTGCTACAACTGATGGTGCAGTTTATAGCGGAAACAACGTCAATTCAATCGATCCTATCGGCACAATTAAAGATGGTGTTTTCACTCCCGCCGGAGAAATAGTCATAGACTATGCAAAGATTTATATTCCTGTATCAGAGTGGGATAAAGCCGGTTGCTATATCTATTCATGGTCACCTTCGCTTTTCGGCAGCTGGCCCGGTAAAGAAATGTCAAAGGTCACTATTAACGGCGAAGAGTATTGGACTATTGACATAGATTCACGTGAACTCACCGGCAGTTCAATCAACTGGAAACTCAACTACAACGGTGATGAATCAGACAACGTAGAAAACGCTTCAATGTTTGAAGACGGCCATGTTTATAGCCTCGACGGCACAAGCGGTCTGATTACAGCAGTTGAAGGCATCGAAGTTGAAGAGAATGCAGCTCCCGTATACTACAACCTTCAGGGTGTACGTGTTGCCGAGCCGACCAACGGTCTTTACATCGTAGTTCGCGGCGACAAAGTTGCAAAAGAACTCGTAAAATAATCTGATTGACATATCAGCAAACAAAAAAGCGATGGCTTCGAGCCATCGCTTTTTGTTTATGAGCGTGGGCGTCGCAAAACTAAACTTTCCGCGGTTGAAACCCGCGGCTACTATGCGAAGTTTCCTGACAATCAGCTACGTAGTAGCCGCGGTTTTCAACCGCGGAAAGTTAAAGCCGAGTTTTGCAACACCTTCGTAATAACTTTCCATAATAATACCACGAGGGCGGGACGCCCTCGCCCCTATCAGCTACGGGCGGATTTGGCCGGTGCCGGCGATGAGCCATTTGTAGGTCATAAGGCCTTCGAGAGCCATGGGGCCGCGGGCATGCATTTTCTGGGTGGAGATGCCTATTTCGGCGCCGAGACCGAACTGGGCGCCGTCGGTAAACGATGTCGGGGCGTTGGTGTAGACACATGCGGCGTCGACCTCGGTGGAGAAGCGGCGTTTTACCTCCTCGTCGGCGGTGACTACCGACTCGCTGTGACCGGAACCGTTGCGGTCGATATGGTCGAGCGCCTCGTCGAGGGTGTCGACGGTGCGTATCGCCATGGCATACGACAGGAATTCGGTGCCGAAGTCGGCATCGGTTGCATGCCGGAGCAATTGCGCGGGATAGCGGCCTTCGAGAGCGCGGTAGGCACGGTCGTCGGCATGGATGATGACGGATGAGGCCGCCAGAGGCTCACAGATGGCCCCTAACGCGTCAAGAAGCGAGCTGTGAAGGATGAGACAGTCGAGAGCGTTGCACACGCTTACGCGCCGCGTTTTGGCATTATTGACGATGTCGCGCGCCATTGCTATGTCGGCCGAGGCGTCGACGTAACAGTGACACACTCCGGCGCCCGTCTCGATGACGGGTACCTGCGACTTCTCACGGACGCTGTTGATAAGGTTGCTGCTGCCGCGGGGTATGATAAGGTCGACGATGCCGCGGGCGGCGAGAAGCGTGTCGGTGGCCTCGCGGGTGGCGGGGAGGAGCGTGGCTACAGCGGGGTCGATGCCGTGGCTGCGGAGCACGCCGTGAATCACGTCGACAATGGCGCGAGAGGAGTCATCGGCGTCATGTCCCCCCTTGAGCACACATACGTTGCCGCTCTTGAAGCATAGGGAGAATACGTCGGCGGTGACATTGGGGCGCGCCTCATAGATGACGCCGATAACGCCGAATGGGACGGCCACGCGGCGGATAACCAGCCCGTTTGGACGCACGCGGCGGTCAATCTCCACGCGCGGCGACGGGAGCGACGCCACGTTGCGCATGTCGGCCGCGATGCCGGCTATGCGGTCAGGGGTCAGTTTCAGCCGGTCATATTTGGGGTTGGCCGTGTCCATGCGCGCCAGGTCGAGGGCGTTGGCGGCGAGTATGTCGTCGGTGGCCGCTACGAGAGCGTCGGCCACAGCGAGAAGTACGGTGTTGATTTTTTCATCGGAGAGTCCGAGGAGCCGCCGCGATGCACGGCGCGCGTCAATAAGCTGCTGTTCAACCATTTTCAAGCGATTTGTAGGGACGCGATTTATCGCGTCAGCACTATGATGAGGTATTTTATATAAGATTTATAAGATTTATAAGTCTTATAAGCCTTATAGGAGTTATAGGCCTTATAGGAGTTATAGGAGTTATAGGAGTTATAGGAGTTATTATTTACTCTACATAGAGGTAGTCGTAGTGGATTATGGGGCGCTGACGGTGCTTGCCGGCGGCTTCGCGGGCTTCGGCGGCGCCGTAGGAGGAGCGGCCTATGGCTATGAGGTTGCCGGCGGTGTCGAGCACTTTTATCAGGTCGTCTTTCTCGAAATCGCCCGTCACTTCGGTAACGCCGATCGGGAGCACCGAGGCAGCGTGGTCGGAGTTGACGGCCTCGACAGCGCGGTCGTTGATTCGGATGGCGCCTTTGGCGAAACCTTCGCTGTGGGCTATCCAGCGCTTGAGGCTCGAAGCGGGCACTGCGGCGGGGGCGAACTCGGTGCAAACGGTGTCGCCTTCGCCCGATATGATGTCGGTCAGTATGCTGTCGCGCTTGCCGTTGGCTATGATTACGGCTATCCCCTCGTCGGCCACCTTCCGGGCGATGCGGTATTTGGTGACCATGCCTCCGCGGCCGAAGCCCGAACGCTCGGTCATGATGTAGTCGGTGAGGTCGAGGTCGGGGTCGACACGGCGTATCACCTCGGCGCCGGGCTGACGCGGGTCGCCGTTGTAGATGCCGTCGATGTTGCTGAGTATGATGAGCGCGTCGCAGTCGAGCATGGCGGCCACGAGTCCCGACAGCTCGTCGTTGTCGGTGAACATCAGTTCGGTCACGCTGACGGTATCGTTCTCATTGACAATGGGTATGATGCCGTTGCGCAGCATCACCATCATACAGTTGCGCTGGTTGAGATAGTGGCGGCGCGTGGCGAAGCTCTCCTTCATGGTGAGCACCTGACCGACGTGGATACCCCGGTCGCGGAACAGGTCGTAGTAACGGTTGATGAGCTTTACCTGTCCGACAGCCGAAAAGAGCTGGCGGGCGTCGACATTGTCGAGCTGCGGCAGCTGCATGCCGCGCAGCTCGGAACGTCCGCACGCCACCGCTCCCGACGAAATCATGACAACCTCGATGCCGCGGGCGCGGAGGGCGCACACCTGGTCGACGAGAGCCGAAACGCGGGTGACGTCGAGCGTGCCGTCGGCACGGGTCAGCACATTGCTGCCTATCTTTATGGTGACTCGGCGATAATTCCTCATTTTCTGACGGGGGTTAGTATGGCATTGATGACTGCGGAGGTGAATCCACTGTGTTCCAACGCATTGATACCTTTTATAGTCATACCGCCGGGTGTGGTGACCTTGTCAATCTCGGTCTGCGGCGCAGCGCCGGGGAGCGAAAGCATGGCGGCGGCACCGTCGACAGTGGCGCAGACGTAACGGAGGGCGTCGGCGGGTCTGAAGCCAAGCTCCACACCGGCCTGCACGCATGCCTGTATGAACTTGTACACGTAGGCTATGCCGCACGAACTGAGGGCTGTGGCGGCGTCCATCAGGCGTTCTTCGATTACGGCCACCTCGCCCATGCGGCGGAACAGCGACTCGACAGCCTGAAGAGTGGACGCGTCGGCGCGACGTCCGGCGATGAAAGTCATCGACTTGCCTACGGATAGTGCGGTATCGGGGATGACACGGCACACGGCGGGCAGTTCGTCGCCGCGCACAAGCATGGCGTCGAGAGCGTCGATGGAAACGCCTCCGGCGAGCGACACTATCGTGTTGCGGCGGTAGACGAGGCGCGGTTTAATCTGGTCGATAACCTGACCGAGAAGCCATGGCTTGACGGCAAGGATTACGACGTCGGCGTCGATTACGGCCTCGACGTTGTCGGTCGTGACCGTTATGAATCTCTCCGGAAACTCGGCCTTGAAGGCTTCGAGTTTGGGCAGCGTGGGGTTGGACAGCGCAATTTCATACCCGCCTGTCGCGGCAAGCGCGCGCGCTATGGCTCCCCCCATGTTGCCGGCACCTATTATCGCGACTTTCATAGCGATTCGAGTATACGTTTGAGCACTACTTCGGCCGAAATCTCACGGTTGGCGGCTTCGGGTATAACAAGCGAGCGGGGCGACTCGATGACGTCGTCGCTTACAATCATGTTGCGCCGCACGGGAAGGCAGTGCATGAAGTAGGCGTTGTCGGTGAGCGCCATCTTATCGGCCGTCACCGTCCAAGAGCGGTCGGTGGAGAGCACTTTGCCGTAATTGGGGTCGGCGTAGGCGCTCCAGTTTTTGGCGTAGACGAAGTCGGCACCGCGGAGTGCCTCGTCCTGGTTGTGGTATACCTTGGTGTCGCCTGTAAATTCGGGCGCGAGGTCGTAGCCTTCGGGGTTGGCGATGACAAACTCCACATCGGCCGCACGCATCCACTCGGCAAACGAGTTGGGCACGGCCTGCGGCAATGCCTTGGGATGGGGCGCCCATGTCAGCACCACTTTCGGACGCTCCTTGGTCTTGTACTCCTCGATGGTGATAAGGTCGGCAAACGACTGCAGGGGGTGGCGCGTGGCTGCCTCCATCGAGAACACAGGGCGCCCTGAGTATTTTATGAACTGATTGAGTATAAGCTCATTGTAATCGTCGGCTTTCGACTCGAAACGGGCGAAAGAGCGTACGCCGATCACATCGCAGTAGCATCCCATCACGGGGATTGCCTCAAGGAGATGTTCGGGCTTGTCGCCGTCCATGATGACGCCGCGCTCGGTCTCGAGTTTCCATGCGCCCTGGTTGACGTCGAGCACTATGGTGTTCATGCCAAGGTTCATGGCTGCTTTCTGTGTGGAGAGGCGCGTGCGGAGAGAGGAGTTGAAGAATATCATCAGCAACGTCTTGTTGCGGCCGAGATACTGATAGGCGAAACGGTCGGCCTTGACAGCCTTTGCCTCCTCGACAGCTTTCTTAAGATCGCCTATATCGGCGACAGTCGTGAAATTACGCATATTTTATTACTTTTTGCTTACAAAATTAGCATTTTAATTGCATTTTGAAAAAATAATATTCAAAATTATTGGAGCTTTCGGAGAACTCGGAGTACTCGGAGTGCTCTGAAAGCTCTGAGTCCTCTTATTATTTCCGGGAGAAGTAGTAATCGAGGATGTCGCGGGCGGCGGTGAAGGAGCTTTGGCGGTTGGAGAGGACGAGACGTTCGCGGTCGGCGAGCATGGCGGCGATTTCGGGGTCGTTGTAGAAGTGGGAGCGGAGGCGGTTGTCGATGGTCTCGTACATCCAGTAGCGGGCCTGCTGCATGCGTTTGCGCTCGAAATAACCGTTGTCCTTGACAAATGCGAAGTAGCGGTCGATCATGTCCCACACTTCGGCTATGCCAAGCTCGTAGTACCCGGAATAGGTCAACACCTCGGGCGCCCAGCCCGACTCAGCCGGCGGGAAGAGGTGCAGCGCCGATTTGAACTGCGCCTGCGCGAGCTGCGCGGGACCTATGTTGTCGCCGTCGGCCTTGTTGATGACGATGCCGTCGGCCATCTCCATGATGCCGCGTTTGATGCCCTGAAGCTCGTCGCCGGTGCCGGCAAGCTGTATGAGGAGGAAGAAATCGACCATCGAGTGTACGGCAGTCTCGCTCTGCCCCACCCCTACGGTCTCGACGAAGATATTGTTGTAGCCGGCAGCCTCGCACAGCACGATTGTCTCACGCGTCTTGCGCGCCACGCCTCCGAGCGAGCCGGCCGAGGGGGAAGGGCGTATGAATGCTCCGGGATGCTGCGACAGCTTTTCCATGCGCGTCTTGTCACCGAGAATAGAGCCGCGGGTGCGTTCGCTCGACGGGTCGATGGCAAGGACAGCGAGCTTGCCGCCGTCGCGCAGCACGTGGAGGCCGAACACGTCAATCGAGGTACTCTTGCCTGCGCCGGGAACGCCCGTTATACCGATGCGCCGCGAATTGCCCGAATGCGGCAGGCATTTCTCTATGACCTCCTGAGCGAGCGCGTAGTGGTCGGGCTGTATGCTCTCTACGAGCGTCACGGCGCGCGACAGCATGGTTACGTCCCCTTTCACGATGCCGTCGACCATCTCGCCCACGGAGGGGAGCGGCTTGCGGCGGTGACGTTTGAGATAGGGATTGACCGACGGGGGCTGCGCCACGCCGGAGTTGACGGTCAGACCGACATATTTTTCGTCGTTTTCAGGATGGGTCATAGTAAGGTATTTTTACGGACGCACTGCGGTGCAGCACTATATTCAAGTTTTATATTAATTCAGAATCCTTCGGGTAGCCCTACGGCACGGACAGTGAGATTGGAATGGTCGGGGTCGTTGGAGATAATGGAGATGCGGCCGTTGAGCACGCCGTCGCCGAGAGCCTCGGGAGTGACCGTGACGGTCACTTTGGCCTGTTTCCCTTTCTTTATCTCGGTCTTGTCAACCGATACGCCGATACCCTTGTCGGCGGTATAGACACGCCGCAAAATCAGTGTATTCTTACCCTTGTTGGTAATGGTAAACTCTTTGGTGACCGCGGCGGAGGGTGTGAAGGTGCCGAAGTCGAGACGGTCGTCGCTCACCGAAATGACCGGCGCATTGATGCGGTCAGCGTCGCTCAGGCGTGAGAAATCCTCGACGACTATGCCGACTACGTCGACTTTCACCGGCTCGGCGCCGGGGCCTGAGGCTATGAAAAGGCTGTCGGTGACGAGTCCGTAGGCCGGTGCCTTGTAGCCGGAGAACATCAGATTGTAGACGGCCTGCTGCCCCGGAGCTATTTTATTTTCGAGGGGAGCCACGCTTACGTATGACGGGATGTCGCTCCACACGGGCACGATGGTGTCGTGCGACGCATTGTATACCTCGAGGAAGTCGCTTTTGGCGGCGACATTTCTGACGTTGCCGAACGGGATAACCGACGAGTGGAGACGCATCACGCCCGCGTCAATCGGATAGCGCGACTGCAGGGTCTTGGTAGTGCCGATGACGACACCATGGACACGGAGCGATGTGCGGGGAACGTCGTCGGAGAAATTGACCGTCACTTTCTTTTCAAACTTGCCGGGACGGCCTGTCGGGTCGTATTGTACGGCTATTACAGCGGTGTCGCCGGGACTGACAGGCTCGCGCGGTATCTGCGCGGTGGTGCAGCCGCACGATGTATGCACACCTGTCACGCTGACCGGAGCATCGCCCGTATTGACAAAGCGGAATTCGCCCCGGGCCACGCCGTCGGCTTCGGCGATGGCACCGAAATCGTAGTCGGGATTGAGCCATTGCACGCGGGGAGCGGCCACTGCCACGCCGGCAGCGGCAAGCATCATGCCGAGTATCGTTGATTTATATTTCATTTTATCGTATTTTGCAAGGGCGCGATTCATCGCGTCAGCGCCATTAAATACATATTGGAACTGATGGCGGAGTGAGTTTAGCGACGGTACGGGAGGACTACGCCGGAGATTTTGAGTTTTGTGGTGCGGTGCTTCTTGTCGTTGGTCTTTACCTTTACCTCTTTGATGAATTCACCGGGACGTCCCTGAGGATGGTAGGTGACTTTGATTTCACCTTTCTTGCCGGGAGCAATCGGTTTCTGGGGGAACGACGGACGGGTGCAGCCGCACTGTGCCGTGGCCGAGATGATGACAAGCGGCGCATCGCCTTCGTTGACGAATGAGAATGTGCAGCTGACGGGACCGCCCTCCTCGGGGATGGAACCGAAATCGTGAGACGTCTCCCCGAAGCTGACTACAGGAACCTTGTCCTGCGCAAGAACGGGAAGCAATGCCACGACAAGCATTGTAAGAAATATCGTTAATCTTTTCATATCTTTCAGGCTAATATGTTTTTATTCTGTTGCGGCCTCGGCGGTGGCTTTGCCGGCAAGCATACCGCACGCCGCCATGATGTCCTCGCCGCGCGAGGCCCGGATGGTAGCCGTTATGCCATGGTCATTGAGGCAGTCGCGGAAACGCTCCATGACCTGGGTTGTCGACGGACGCAGGTCGGAACCGGGGATGGCGTGGAAGCGGATAAGATTTACGCGGCAGTCGAGGCGTCCGATGAGCTTGACGAGCGCTTCGGCATAGCGGATGGAATCGTTGACGTCGCGCCACATAATGTATTCGAACGACAGGCGCCGCTGATGGCTGAAATCGTAATTGGACAGCAACGCTATGACGTCGCGTATCGGATAGGCCCTCTCAACCGGCATGATGGCTGCACGCTCGGCCGGGAAAGGATTGTGGAGGGAGATGGCGATATGCACTTTCGTGGTGTCGAGAAGCGTGCGAAGTTCCTTCAGTTTGCCGATGGAGCTTACCGTGATGCGCTTCGGACTCCAGCCGAGCCCCCACGATGCCGTCAGTATCTCGATGACATTGAGCACGGGCTGCAGGTTGTCGAGAGGTTCGCCCATGCCCATGAACACGATGTTTGTGAGCGAACGCGACTGCGGTATGGAGAGCACCTGATTGATGATGGCGTTGGCCGAGAGGCTTCCGTTGAAGCCCTGCCGCCCCGTCATGCAGAAACGGCAATTCATCTTGCAGCCGGCCTGCGACGATACGCACAGCGTGGCACGGTCGCCGTCGGGTATATACACCGACTCGATGTCGCGGCCGCCGACACCCTCAAAAAGATATTTTACCGTTCCGTCGGCCGACACGGCGGCATCTTTCGGTTCGGTAAGTCCGATACAGTATTCTTCAGCGAGACGTTGACGCGCATCCTTCGGCAGGTCGGTCATCATGTCGATTGATTTGGCGCGCTTCACGTAGAGCCACGATGCAATCTGCTTCGCGGCGAAAGGACGCAACCCGACAGCATCGGTTATGTCGCGGAGCTGTTCGAGCGTCAGACCTATCAGCGTTTTCTTCATCATTACAGAATAAGGGAAAAAATCGGTCAAAACATAGATTTACAAAAATACATAATTTATGACACATTCGCCGAAGAATAGTTTAACAATAAAAGTTAAATTTAAACAACCCGTCAGGCATTACGGACATTTACCTTACTATTTCCTCCGTGTCCCAAATTATCTCCCGGCATTGACAATCGGGACTCCGTTATTGCCGTTGAGAATAATTTTTTGACGATTAACCGGCCGAATAAGAATGAATTTTCAAGCCTCGGGGTTAATAAATGTTAACATTGGACGGTGAACTATTTGAATTTCAATGCAGTTATATATTTCACAACAGTTTTCTAATAAATGAACAAAAAAAATAATGTTATGAAACGTTTCGGCTATCTCTTCACTTTTTTATGCATCGTGCTCCTTTCGGCATGCAAGGAGGATGAACCGGTGCTGATTTTCCATTCCCATTCGGGCACCTACTCTATCGGAGGAAACAAAGCGCTCGTCGTGACTCTCGACGGCGTAAGGATAACGGAGAAGGGAGGCGAAGTGGTATTCGAGACTCCCGACAACAAAATCGGCAACATAACAATCAACGATATTATTCCCGGTCACGGTTCGGTGGCAATAGCGGGAATCGAACTGAGCGAGACTCCGGAAGGAAACGGAATAGAATTCAAAGGCGAAGCGGCCATATCGGAAAAAGAGAAGATAGTGTTCGCCGGCACCATAATCAATTTCGTACTCACCATCGACATACAGACTGTACCGATTACGCCTCCCGCCGCATCATAACGCAGGTATACTAACATTTTTCAACAAAAGGACAAAAGGACAAAAGAGCAAACAGGAGCACATTATTTAGAGGGTATCTCATAATAAAAATATTTCTTGTGCACCTGTTTGCTCTTTTGTCCTTTTGTCCTTTTGTCCTTTTGTTGAAAAATAGCGAATGACTACTATTGTTGGGTATCTGCGCGGTCGATGAAAAATTGACGGATGGTGCGTGCTTTTGCTTTGCCTACGACTTCGGCGAGGGAGTCTTCGGTGGCTTCGGATATTTTTTTGACGCTGCGGAAATGCTTCATCAATGATATGCGGGTGGCCTCCCCTACCCCGGGGATAGAGTCGAGAATACTTACCGTCTGCGATTTCGAGCGACGGTTGCGGTGATGTGTTATTCCGAAACGGTGGGCCTCGTCACGCAGATGCTGCACCACGCGCAGTGACTCCGAATTCTTATCAATATAGAGGGGCACCGAATCACCCGGGAAATATATTTCTTCAAGACGCTTGGCAATGCCGACCACGGCTATAACGCCACGCAGACCGATTTCGTCGAGCGCCTCTACTGCCGACGAAAGCTGTCCCTTGCCGCCGTCGACAACTATCAGCTGGGGCAATGGCTCCCCTTCGTTCATCAATCTCGTGTAGCGGCGCGTGAGCACCTCTTTCATCGACGCGAAATCGTCGGGGCCTTCCACGGTCTTGATGTTGAAATGGCGGTAATCCTTCTTTGACGGTTTGCCGTTCTTGAACACCACGCACGATGCCACGGGATTTGTACCCTGTATGTTCGAGTTGTCGAAGCACTCTATATGGCGTGGCTGTTCGCTCAGCCGGAAATCGGCTTTCATACGTTCCATCAACCGCTCGGTGCGCTGCTCGGGATCGACCTTTTCGAGGTGCTTGAGGTAGTCGATTTTGGCCTGACGGGCGTTGCGCGTCGACACGTCAAGGAGCTTCGCGCGGTCGCCGCGCTGCGGTATTGTAAAGGTAACGCCGTCGAACTGCACATCGGGAATTTCCGGTACGACCACTTCATCGTAGACGGCGCCGAGACGCTGGCTGACCTCGTTCATCGCATACGCCAGAATCTCCGGCACGGTCTCTTCCAAACGACGCGTATAGCGTAACGTGACGCTGCGCACCACAGCCCCGCGACGCAAGTGCATGTAGTTGACATAGACATTGCGGTCATCGTCATCTACGCCGAATACGTCGATATCGTCGAGCACCTGCGATATGATCACGCTCTTGGCGCGGTAACGTTCCACGAGCTGATATTGCTCCTTGAGATGCTGCGCTTCCTCAAATTTCAGGTCTTCGGCACGTGCCGTCATCTCGCTTTTCAAATAATCCATAAGCTCGCGCGTCTCGCCGTTGAGTATCTGTTTGACACTATCGATATAGCGTGCATACTCCTCCTGCGACACCATCCCCTTACAGCATCCGAGGCACTTTTTCAGATGGTATTCGAGACACAGGCGTCCTTTGCCGCGGTCGACATATTCCGGCGTAATCTGATGGCGGCAGGTGCGCAGCGGGTAGAGCTGGCTGATGAGCGAGAGCACGGCTTTGGCGGTGCCCGCTTCGGTATAGGGTCCGTAGTATTTCGAGCCGTCCTTGATGCGGTGACGTGTCATGAACACGCGTGGATAATGCTCTTTCGTGACGCATATCCAGGGGTAGGATTTGTCGTCCTTCAGAAGCACATTATAGCGCGGCTTGTACTCCTTGATCATGGAGTTCTCGAGGTTGAGCGCGTCCTGCTCGGTAGGCACCACGATATACGACATGTCGGCGATAGCCCTAACGAGAAGATTCGTACGCAACGAGTCGTGCGTGCGGTTGAAATATGAGGATACACGCCGCTTAAGGTTTTTTGCCTTGCCTACATATATGACAGTACCCTCGGCGTCATAATAAGTGTATACGCCGGGGGTAGTCGGTAGGATTGATATTTTCTCTTTGAGAGCTTCGCTTTTGTCGTGTTTTGCCATAGAAGATGTCTGTCAATTTGTAGGGACGCGATTCATCGCGTCCGCACCAGATTATGGAATTATAGAAAAAAATATGATTTAAATCGGCGGCCTCCGGGCGCCACCGGTGCTCTCGTATTTCTTCCGGGCACACCTTCGCGATGCTTCGGTGTACCCGGTTACTGCTAAATCGACGTCCTGCAGACGTCACGCACTTAAGTATACGACGGTGGAGGAATCGCCTCCCTATAATCAGTATTTAATCAATGAGGTCACTTCGGCATCGGCGGGGAGCTTGGCGCGGCCGCCGAGGGCTGTCAGTTCGATGATGAAATTGACGTAAACTTTCTTCGGGTTCATGCTCTTCACAAGGTCGTAGGCAGCACGCATCGTACCGCCGGTAGCAAGCACGTCGTCATGCAGCACGACGATGTCGTCGGGGGTGATGGCGTCGCGGTGTATCTCGATTACATCCTTGCCGTATTCCTTGTCGTAGGAAGCCTGGAGAGTGTCGGCGGGGAGCTTGCCGGGCTTGCGCAAGGGCACGAAACCTGCACCGATTTCAAATGCAAGAATTGAGCCGCCGATGAAGCCGCGCGACTCGATGCCGACCACTTTGGTGACACCCTTGTCGCGATAAAGCTGTGCGAGATCCCAGCCGATGATATGGAGGGCGCGGGGATCCTTGAACGCTGTGGTAAGGTCTTTGAAAAGGACACCTTTTTGCGGGAAATCCTGAACGTCGCGAATGTGTCGTTTGATGTATTCCATGATTCTTTTTAAGTTTATGTTGTTGTAAAAGTTTTATTTACGGTTTTATTGTTTCACGTGAAACAATCGGTTATCATCGTCCTAAGAGAAGGAGGAGGATATTTATGTCGGAGGGAGAAACGCCGGGTATACGCGACGCCTGTCCTACGGTCTGCGGGCGTATGCGGGCGAGCTTCTGACGCGCTTCGGTAGAGAGCGACGTAAGCGACGCGTAGTCGAATTTATCGCCGAGCACGAGCCCTTCGAGGCGGCGTGCCTTGTCGGCGAGCAGCTTTTCGCGTTCCAGATAGCCGCGGTATTTCACCATGATTTCAACAGCCTCGATTATCTCGTCGATACGGTCGTCGCCGAGCGACGCGATGAAGTCGGCAAGCGGTTTTATGCCTGCAGCAAGCGTACGCAAATCGAGAGCGGGACGCAACAGAAGCTGCGTCAGTTTGCCTCCCTGCTGCATCGGGGTCTCCCCTATCTTCACAAGGTAATCATTGATAAGCGCTGGCTTCACGGAGAAGTTGTTTATGAACTCCACAAGGCTGTCGCGACGTCGCATCTTGTCGCAGAACGCGTCGTAGCGTGCGTCGTCAACAAGACCTATTTCACGACCGCGCGGAGTGAGGCGCGCGTCGGCATCGTCCTGTCGGAGGAGTATGCGGTATTCGGCACGGGAGGTGAACATGCGGTAAGGCTCGTCGACGCCTTTTGTCACGAGGTCGTCGATGAGCACACCTATGTATGCCTCGTCGCGTCCGAGCGTGAACGGTTCGCGTCCGAGAGCTGAAAGAGCGGCATTGGCACCCGCGACGAGCCCCTGTCCAGCGGCCTCCTCATAACCGGTCGTTCCGTTAATCTGACCGGCAAAATAAAGCCCTGCGACGAGTTTCGTCTCGAGGGTGTGACGCAGCTGCGTCGGGTCGAAAAAGTCATATTCTATGGCATAGCCGGGACGGTAAATCTGCACGTGGCGGAACGCCGGAATGGTATGCAGCGCCTCGACCTGGATGTCAATCGGGAGCGACGACGAGAAGCCGTTGAGATAGTATTCCTGCGTATCCTCACCTTCCGGTTCGAGGAAAAGCTGGTGCTCTGTCTTGTCGGCGAAAGTGACAATCTTCGTCTCTATCGAGGGACAATAACGGGGACCGATACTTTGTATCTGGCCATTGAAAAGTGGCGAATCCGGAAGTCCGCGGCGAAGCACTTCGTGAGTCTGTTCGGAGGTGTAGACGGTGAAACACGGACGCTGCCGGAGGGTGCGCCGTTCGCCGGGGAGGTATGAGAATTTGTGAAAATCGCCACCTTCGGCGAAGGCGTCGTCGCCGTCCTGCGGGGTGGTGAGGGAGAAGTCGACAGTGCGTCCGTCGATGCGCACGGGTGTACCGGTCTTCATCCTATCGGTTGCGAATCCGAGGTTGCAAAGCGACTCGGTGAGACCGCACGATGCAGGCTCGGCTACGCGTCCGCCACGTATCTGCGTGCGCCCGATATGCATCAGGCCGTTGAGAAATGTACCGTTGGTGAGCACCACGCTCTTGGCGTAAAAACGAACGCCCATCGCCGTGACGACACCTTTTACGTGACCGTCCTCAACGATGACGTCAACCACATCGTCCTGCCACATCGACAGGCCGGGAGTGTTCTCAAGAATATGACGCCACTGCGCGGAAAACTTCATACGGTCGCACTGCGAACGCGGACTCCACATTGCCGGACCTTTCGAACGGTTGAGCATACGGAACTGTATGGCCGAGCGGTCGGTCACAATTCCCATCATTCCGCCAAGCGCATCTATCTCCCTGACTATCTGACCTTTGGCTATTCCGCCAACGGCAGGATTACAGCTCATTTGGGCTATTTTGTTCATATCCAGGGTGATAAGCAGCGTGTTGGCGCCAAGTTGTGCCGAAGCGTGGGCAGCCTCACATCCGGCATGCCCGGCACCAACCACTATGACATCAAATTCGTATCTCATCTGTTATCTTATATTTCTTCAATAAATCCTTTGAGGAAATTTTCGTTATATTTATCTGATATTAAATATATTAAACAAATTTTCGGTCGTTTTTAACGCGATTTCCGTGCGATATTTTCACTTTCGTGCACACCCGTCGGAAAATCCGGCACTCTCAGAAGCCTCCCGTGCGCCAAAGCGCGAGAGCATCATTCTCATGCGCTTCCATGATCTCACGTTCGCCGGGACCTTTGTCGTTGATGCCGCAAAGATGGAGAATACCGTGAATGATTACGCGCATCAATTCGTCGTCATACGTCGTGCCGACAGTCTCTGCATTTGAGGCCACGGTATCGAGTGATATGAATATATCGCCGCGGATAAGTCGTCCGGTAGTATCGTCAAACGTGATGATGTCGGTGAAGTAGTCATGATTGAGAAATTCCTTGTTGACCTCAAGTATACGCGCATCGTCGCAAAAGATATACGTAATCGCGCCCACGCGGCGCCCGTGACGTCGCGCCACTTCAACAATCCAACGCCCCACCTTCTCCCAGTCAAGCGCCGGTTTCTCCACATTCTGTGACAATACTTCTATCATAACCTAAAAATTGGAAGTCAAAAACATGTTGCAGGGACGCGATTGACCGCGCCGGTATCAGTCTTGCGGTCTCCAAAGATTACCGAGTGAATGCACGGACGCGATTAATCGCGTCACTACACCCTCGGAATGAAGCGCAAAACTTCCCACAAAAACAAATTACAAATATATGGAATCTCCCCGAAAAATCCAACACCAAATTTCACCCCGCCCCATCGCAGAAAAGCAACCACTCCCCTACCCTATCGCCAGCCAAATATTTTCTTGTAAAAACAATCATATCGGCCCCACATCTGCACTCCTCTCCGAACACCCCATAAGCAACCCTCTTTTCACCCTGACGGACTTTTTCAGGTCGTTTCAGATGAAAAAACGGTCAAAAATGACGCGTTTAACACTTGAAACGGACTTTTTCGGGTCATTTCAGCGATTTTTTTGCATCAGTGGGTATGGTAAAAAACAATATTATATTTTATCTCCATCGGGCATGCCGGGCCACTCTTTAATTGAATATCCTACTGCCATAATCATATGCTATATCTGCATCATAAAGACAGAACAGGCCGTCAGATTTCGGATAGGACAACGACCCCTGTCTACTGCCTTTATCTGATTTTTCACCATACGAGGCCATTATTTGTCCCACACACACGCATCTAGGAAAGCCATGGCTTACACCCGAACAGTTATGTTTACCAAATGCATCTACGATTAATAATTTATCTATAGGGATAGTACATATTACAGAGCCTTTGTTTATACAGTTATCAAGCATGCCGCCGTCGCCATAATTACGAATGCAAATACCTGCCGTGCTATGCCCGTTGGACACTATGTCACCTTCATTTACACAGGATTTTATAATACCGAAATGGCCATTAGATAAACAAATACCGGCGACATCTCCTACCGCAATGAGATGACATGAGTTATAACAGCTATATATGGCTCTGTCGTATATATTCTCACCATACCTTATATTGTTTATTTCAAGCCTGGCTTTATTAGTACATTTTTCAATTATATATTCGTTGTCTGCACATATCCCGGAAATACCTAAACCTAACGAAAGGATATCAACATCTGCTTTTCCCAATTCAACCTGAGAATTCATCTCATTGGTACAACCAGTGATTGTGTCATAATTAGTACTACAAATACCTGAACTTCTCGGATAATGTATCCACGACCCATTATTGTCCGCTCCATACCCACCGTATTGTAATTTTACAGAGCCTTTGGATATACAATTAGTAATATCAGCCCAATTTACTTCTGCAAAACCCATATAGGCAAAAATTTCAAGATTGTCGGCATAAGTATCGCAATTGACAATCTTGCCGTCGTTGCTTGAACAATACGCGCTGAATATGCTGACCTTACCGCTGACAGATACAGAACAATCTTCAATCGTACCGTAATTACTATTAAAACCGCCGCCGAATCCGGAGGGTCCGGGACCTTCTACCGACGTGCCCGGATATTCCAACCCATCTCCATCCAACATGAATTTGAGCTTAAAATTACATCCTGATACTACTCCGTTATTTTTAAATCCTATGAGATAGTTGTCATTTCTTTGGGATTTCATTGATTCAATCGTACAATCCACATTAAGATTTTTGATACCTCCGTCCATATCGTAATACCACGGAGTTGAATTGCGCGTGTAGCGCATCTTCACCGTATGGCCGTTCCCATTTATTGTTCCAGAAAATCTGCCTTCACATTCCTTAGAGGCCGTATATTCTCCAAGATCAATATCGGCCACAATTTCTGCATTAACAGCAGGTTCATTTATGTCAACTCCTGTTGAGTTAAGGAAATCGCGCAATTCTTTCGCGTTTGAGATTATATATGTCGGAGTGGAGTCTTTAGCTGTAAACACGTATGATTGGTCGGCATAGATTATTCCCTGCGATGTCTGCACATATCCGGTGACACTGTATTCAGCATCATGTTCAAGGTTATCGAGCAAGATTTCAAAATCACGCACGACATGGTTGCCTGCCACAGTTCTTGATTCATCATTCACGATATTATTGATATAACGGGTGCTTCCGGTGGCAGTGTTGCGCAGCACGGCTCCAATTTCAGCGCCGTCAGATGGCGGCGTACTCCCCTCGTCGAGATCATAATGCACCTGTACGCATGCCGCATATTCATAATTGTCTTCGCCTGAACGGGCTATAGCCCCCCGTTTTACCGACCGCACCGGCCGTGTGCGTGGCGCAACATAGCTTACATAATTATTGATGCAACGGTTATAGTCGAATGTGTCACCTCCGGGTTTGGTATGGCATTTGTAGCACCAGGCATTATTTGCCGCAAAGGCATAGTTGGCACTGCGCCCCTTGTCAAGTGCCGGATAAAACCAACCGAATATAGTATATATATCAGTTGCCGTACATACATGCGGACTGCCGAAATAACTTGCAGCATTTTTGGCTTTGCACGCCTGATAGAACGAGCCTTTAGGCAATCCGGAATAACAGAAGCACGTCCATATTATAGTATTGCTGAGGTCGGGCATATATTTGTCAAAAAATGCCTTACCTAATGAAAATGAGATATATTCCATATACTTCTTTCCGTCTTCCCAGACCGTCCGGTAACTGTATCTGACGCCCTTGCCTATCAAAGCCTTGTACTCGTTAAACTCATCCTGATTGAGCCAACAGCATGGCAGAAGCACATCGCCCCGTTGGTTGCCATGGCTTCCGACCCAGACAAGGTCATAATTGGAGAATCTTGAGAATGATTCCGGCGAAAAATTAATAACGCGAATTCGGGATAAGAAAGGCTTAAGAAAGATGAATCGGCAGCTTGAAAAA
>OFFL01000742.1_pt1 | contig 32095 bp, 31 predicted proteins | sample 1521391 | NCBI WGS metagenome assembly OFFL01 (sample SAMEA3504082, study PRJEB24116) | mouse gut metagenome | biome: mouse gut; feature: mouse-associated habitat; material: faeces | place: Denmark | collected 2011
GTAGGGGTCTATGTAATATGTGTCTGACGTACAGAATGGATAAAACTTTTCTTCCGTAAGGTATTCAAAAGATATTTCCCTTTGCCGCCGCTTATCCCTGTCACGCCATGCGTTGATAGCGGCATAGCGTATAACTACTCTGCAAAAGGCGTTAAATGTGTATTCAATATGTTCCTTGTATGCTTCTGTGCAAGCCATAGTAATTCCTCCTGCTTTTATTAATTTCATTATGCAAAAGGCTTCTCAATAATCTGTTTAATATATCCGTTTTCAATTATAAAGAAAAATGGCATTTTAGGCTCTCCATTATCATAGGTTTCTATGTATTTTTGAAATTCTTCAATATCTGTTGTCGTATATTCCTCTGGAGACTCTGATCCCGTAAAATCTCCATTCCAATCAATAAATGTATAAACTGTTTCTGCATTACATTTCCATATGATTACTTCCTCATCTGAGTTAAAAATATAGTAGCCATCTGGCATATCCTCCTCTGATATTTTCAGTTCCTTTATCCTTTCCTTGTTCGTGTCTATGATGTATTCTACAATATCAACTGTGATATTATCAGCCGAAACATTTTTGATAAATGCTGCCACCTCTTCTTCATATACAGCCTGTTCAGATTGTATAATACTATTTAAATCGGCAGGTTCTTTTGGCACAAATTGTATCCATTGTCCATTCAGATTGACGGCAATACCATTACCATTAAATATTATTTCAGAACCAATGCATCCGAAGTTTGATTGAAGCTCCACGCTCGGTTCTTTCGTTCTACTGACGGCAGATTCGATTATGCCAATATAGGGTGAATCATATTCTGAAACTTCTGCTTCCCGTAGAACCATTTCTGAAACATCTTGATTTGTGGACACAAATAATCTGTCTGAAACAAAAACCATTTGTTTTTTTGTTAGTGTAGGAAAAAGTACCGCTATAACAACTATAATAACGACACTAATAACACCAATACATACCGTAATTTTCTTCTTGTTCATGCTTGTAGCACTCCTTTCTTTCATCGCATTTTTAACCCTTATACAACTGACATATAAAATGTCCATTGCAGGCTGTTCTTTGATAGTTACTTCCCGAATACATCATCAACCACAAACTGAATATCTTTAATTTCAGACATCATTTTAATATATGCTATTTCCTGTTCTTCATTCTCTGGGTCATACTGTACATCACTCGCATAATGAAGAACATATGTCTTGTTACTTGTCGCTAAAATATATCGATACGCCGTGAAATCAAGACCATTTTCTATGAATTGTTCTTCTGTCATAGCTTCTTCGTAGCAGACAATCGTAAAAAGGACACCGCCGTCCCACGGGCTTATTCTATCACTGACATTTTTTTTGCTCTGCAAATGATAAACAATATAGTTCTGCCCATTCTTTTCTACCACATATTGACCTTTCCAACTATCGGGAAGTATTAGTGAAAGATTGATTCCCTCTAATTCTATAATTTCTTGTGCTACTGGCACTTCTACAATGATTTTGCGGGAAAAAGCCATTGCGCCAACACTAAAACTGGAAAACATTATTATCAGAACAGCCGCAGTTGCTAAAAGTTGTTTTATTCTCTTTTTCCGATTCCGCATGACATAATTAGGAATCTGCTCTGCTTGTTGAACAAGTTTGTCATCAATGTTTCCAATATGCTCTGAAAGCTGCTTTTTATTCATACCTCAAATCCCTCGCTTTCTAAGTAACCTCTTAACTTTTGACGCATTCCATATAGTATGGATTTTACTTTACTTTGTGAAAAACCCGTGCTTTTACAAATATTTTCAATGGAATCAAAATACCAGTAACGCCTAATGAAAACATTTCTCTTTTCCTCACTCTGCCTCCAAAGGAATTTATCAATTGTGCGTTCTATATGCCGTTTTTCAATTTCAGATTCGACACTGTTTGTTCCAGATACACAATCCCCTAATTCATCTAAAGATGTAATTGCAGCAGGATTTCTCTTTGCCGCAGAAAGATATTCATATTTTTTTAATGCCAAATTTCTTGTAATTCTGCTCACAAAAGCTGAAAATTTATTTGGACGCTCATCTGGAATCGCATTCCATACAGCAAAAAATGTATCATTCACGCATTCCTCGCTATCTTCGTAGCTGGATAGAATATTTTGAGCAATATGTGTGCATAATCCACCATATTTTAAAGAGGTTTCTTTAATTGCCTGTTCATTTCGCTCCCAGTATAACTCTACAATCCTATTATCTTCCACATGAATTTTCCTCCCTTGTATCTTTTTGAAAGCTGCTTTCAATATATAAGTACGGTTTTATGGGCATAAGTTGAAAATTTTTTAAAATTTATTTCAAATTTTGCTTTTAGGATTGTTTTATATTATATATATTCAAATGAAGAATAACAACATTGGCTTTGTTATTTGTTAATATAGAAATGAATAGGATGCCGTAGCGGTCGGCATTCGTGGGAATGTGTGATGTCCTTGGTGAAAAAAGTTTCCTGCCAAACGGGGATAAAGGTGGTTTTCCCTCGCAATCAATGGTAGAGGAATCTATCAAATGCGGATGTCAATTTATCGGCATAGAAGATAATAAAATCGTTGCAGCATATATTCTAAACCATGATTGCGACAGTGCATATAATACAGTTCACTGGCAAATCAACGCCGCAAAAAATGAAGTAGTCATTATGCACGCACTTCGTGTTCTGCCAGATTATGGCGGGCGTGGATATTCAAAGCAGCTTGTCGAACATGCAATCCGGACAGCAAGAAACAGAGGTTGGAAAGCAATACGATTAGACTGTCTGAAAGGGAATGATATACCTGTCAAAATGTATCAGTCATACGGTTTTAAATATGTGGATACTGTGGATATCACTTATGTTGATATCGGTATCCCCATGCCGTTTCATCTTTATGAGCTTGTTTTGGGATAAACAGTTTAAGCGCAGGGCATAGGCGGTGTCCTCTGGGTTCTGCAATTCCTTCAGCGTCGAATTTGTTGTCACGATTAAGGGCTTGCCGCTCCCTTTTCCTCCATGCGTTAACAGCTGCATAGCGTATGACGATTCTGCAAAAGACGTTAAATGTGTATTCGATATGCTCCTTGTATGCTTCTGTACAAATCATAGAAATTCCTTCTTTCCGGATCGTGTAAGCCGCACTACGAATTAACAGAACGTCTAAAGATAACCCATGTGCTGATAAAATAGCAAAACAACAAGATTACCAGAATTCCCACTGTTACCCCAATCTGTAACATCAATGTGGTAAAACCTATATATGCAGAGACTTCAGCTGATATGGTCTGGATAAAATAACCAATCACAACAGCGGCTACCATAATTGCTACGATAATTGGAAGCCCAAACCATACACGCAACTGTTTCAAGATAAGTTTATTAATATGCTGCTCATCTACACCTAATTTTCGGAGTACAGAGAAGCGGTATTTATATTGTCCTGCGTCTAAAAGCTGCTGTAAAGAAAGCACTGTAAGGCAAATTACCATCAGTACAACCGCACCATAAATCATGCCTGTTTGCAGAATAAAGTTATTTGCGATTGCGCTATTTGTTTGAAGCGTGCTGAAACGCACACCATATAAGGCACCGCTTTCTGCCTGCTCCGGGTATTCTGCTGCAAAAAGCCTTTCCAGCTCCCTTGCGTTTTCGTAAGTGATGTTTTTTGTTGTTGTAATATAACGGTTTCTCATAACTGGCAGCAATTCCTCACATATTTTATCCGGGAATACATAAAGGACATCTGTATAGGAATTATAAAGTGTTTGTCCCATTGCTTCCCCGGAATAAGACTGCTCGGAAATATTCAGCGTTCCCCCATCTGTTGCAACGCTGGTATGTTCTGCAATAAAACGATTTCTTTCTTCTTCCGTTGCTATTGTTTTCCATTGTGTTATAAATTCATTTTCTCCTAAAGAAATCTGCTCATATCCCAGCATTTTCCGTATTGCATTATAATCACTTAAAGAAATCGCCACGACAGGAAAGTCATACTTTATCCGCTTGTGAAAATCAGCTTTTTTCGGAAGATACAAACTAAAAGTGCAGTCGTACTCCGTATCTATTTCATGCGATGCAAAAAAATCAGTAATGATTTCATAATTGTCCTGTGGCAGATTTTTTTCTTCATACACACGATTGTACATGGAATATACCTGCACATCATACATAGAACGTGCACCCAGATAGCCGGAAGCCCAGCCCGTCAAAATGGGCGCAGCAATAAACAGGAAAATAGCAAGCACAAGCGTTATGCAAATCAATGTCATTGTTTTACTGGTCGTATTTAATTTTGAAGTAATCTGACCGTAAAAGAACAGTGCTTCCCCATGGTATCGGTGTTCCGGTGATTTTTCTTTCCATGTGACAATAAAGCTGCTGGCAAGATAAATCAATGCACCAATGAAGAAAAGCAAATCTATCAAGAGAAACAGCAGATATTGATTGAGCATTCCGGTACCTAAAGGCAGATAATATTTTTTTGCTAATGGCGCAACACTGGCTGTTGCAAAAGCATTTAGTACAGAACATATCAGCAAGCCAGTTATAAGCATATTCTTTTTTCTTTTTTTAATCAGGCAAAATACAGACCAAAGCAAAGTGAGCAGCGGAAAAAGAATATTTCCCCAATACATGAGCTGTACCGGAAACGGAAAGCGGGCGTCATAATAAAACCAAACCTTTTGTATTCCTGTAATCAATGCCCATACTGTAATCAGTTCAAAGAATATTACTGCAACAGAAATCCAACGGCTGTTTCCCGGTTCCGGCTCGTTCTCTTTCTCTGCGGAAAGCATAGTAATAATTTTCGTTTTCTGGATGGTACGGGTATTGAAAATACCTACCACTAAAAAACTAAAAACAAAAAATACCACTGTCCATAAAACCGTATCCGGGAATAAAGTCCATGATATTTCATAGGGCTTTTCATAAGCCGTAAGGAGCATTGCCGTTATAAACTGGGAACAAAATACGCCGAAAAAAATACCAATCAGAATTGAAATCATTCCCATAATCAGTGTTTCTGCGAAGAAAATTCTTCCAATGGTCTTTTGTTCCATTCCCATAATAGATTGAATGGCAAACTCTTTTTGTTTCTGCCGGAGCATATAATGGTTGACAAACCGTATCAAGAATAACAACAGCAATGTTATCATGCAGATTACCGCTTTCATTCCATCGCTTAACAGAGTAAAATCATACTCACTTCCTATATCCGGGTTATAATAGCTGCTGGAAATAGAGAGAAACGCATAAAACAGGGTAACGCAAATGGTCATTGTGACAATGTAAATCAAATAATCTTTTGCAGACCGCTTTGCATTTTTGAAAATTAGTTTAGCATACATGGCTCTGTCCTCCTCCAATGATAGTAAGGACATTCAGTATTTTATCAAAAAAGGCGTTTCTGCTGTCATTGCCCTTACGCAGTTCCATAAAGATTTCCCCGTCTTTCAAAAAGAGGATACGGCTTGCATAGCTGGCGGTAAAAGCGTCATGCGTTACCATAAGAATGGTTGCCCTAAGCTGCTCATTGATACTTTGGATGGTAGACAACAGCATTTGAGATGAATGGCTGTCTAATGCCCCTGTGGGTTCATCTGCCAATAAGAGTCTGGGATTGTTGATAATCGCTCTTGCACAGGCGCAGCGCTGCTTTTGCCCCCCTGATACCTGATAGGGATATTTGTTTAGAATGTCACTGATATTCAGTTTCCCGGCTATTTCCAGAATACGGGGTTCTACACTCCTGGCAGGTGTGTGATTGATTGCCAGTGCCAGCGCAATGTTTTCTGAAATTGTCAATGTATCTAATAAATTGAAATCTTGAAATACAAACCCTAAATTTTCTCTGCGAAAACGGGCAAGGGATTTTGGCTTGATTTCTGTCACATCTGTTTCCTCTAAAAAAATGTGCCCGGCACTTACTGTATCAATGGTGGAAATACAGTTGAGCAGCGTTGTTTTTCCAGAGCCGGATGCCCCCATAATGCCGAGAAATTCCCCGGCTTCAACGGAAAAGCTAATATCCCTGATGGCTTTGGTAATATTTCCGCCATTGCCATAGTATTTCTGGATATGCTCCAGTTTCAAAATTGTGTTCATTTGATAAGCCTCCTTACTGTTTTATGCCTCTATTGTAAAGGGTGCTTTTCATTTTTTGTATCAAGTTTTCTTACGAAGTTCTTACAAAAATGTAAGAAGTGCCGGGCAAATATGTATAGTTGCCTTGCATATCACCCCTGCACTCTGATAACAAAATCATTCATCTGAAAAGAAAGCGCAATCGTTGTGCCTTTGTTTTCAGAATGAGCAGTAAGCCCGATTCCCAACTTATCACAAAGACGCTTGCAAAGATACAAACCCATTCCCGTAGAATTTTTTCCAATCCGCCCGTTTTTGCCTGTAAACCCTTTTTCAAAAATACGGGGTAAATCACTTTTGGGAATACCTATCCCATTATCGCTGACCGCCAAAACAACCCTGTCATTTGTCTTTATCGCAGAAAAGTGTAAAACAGGCTGTTCGATACGATATTTTATCGCATTGCTGATAATCTGATTTAAGATGAACCGAACCCACTTATCATCCGTATAAACTTTTGTCTCTATATCATCTATCGTAATCGTCATGTTACTTTGGCGCAGGAGATATTTATTGTCTGCGACTGCACGATGCACAACATCACATAAGTTTGTCTCACGGACAGAATAATCTTTCTCTGTATGTTCACTTCTGGCATAATAAAGTGCCTGTTCCGTATATTGATTGATATGCTCTAACTCTGCCAGTATTTCTCTGGCAAAAGGGGAACGGTTATTCTCACAAAGCAGCTTTATTGCCGTAATCGGTGTTTTTACTTCATGTATCCACTGCTCAATGTATTCTTTATATTCTTTTCGCTCATTCTGTATTGTGCCTATTTTTTCAAGCATGGATTTTTCTGCCATCTTCATAATCTGATAAAAAACCTGCTCGTCTGCTTTCCCCGGTATCGTCATAATTTCCGGTATTAGATACCGTTCTTCTAACCGTTCTGTCATATCCAGTAATTGATTCAAATACCTCTTTCGCACATAGTAAACAACCGATAGATAAGTGGTTAAAATAATAAACCAGACTGTAAAGATAAACAGAACAGTTTGAAACTGATTTCCATTTGCAAATAAAAACAAGGCAAGCGCCAGCATACCCATAAGGTTTACAAGAATAGCTGGTATTTGATTTTTTAGATATAGCCTTCCACTCATAATGTATATCCTTGTCTGTGTCTTGTCTTAACAAAATCAGTAAGCCTGATTTTATTGAGTTTATCACGAATACGGGCAACATTGACACTTAGGGCATTATCATCAACATATAGTTGATTATCCCAAAGAAAGTCCACAATGTCATTTCGGGGGCAGATTTTTCCAGCGTTCTTAAAAAGATAGTATAGGATTTTCAATTCATTTTTTGTCAATTCCGCCTTTTGCCCGTTGTATTCTATTACACTGCTTGCGGGATGCAGCGTTGCCCCGTTCCATGTAAAAAATTCTTCTTGCGGGGAAGGGCATGCCCGTTTTAAAAGTGCAGCAATTTTGGCAAGCAGGATTGCAGTGTTGTAGGGCTTTGTAATAAAAGCGTCGCCACCCAGCATAATGCTGTTCAGTTCGTCCATATCTGTGTTGCTGCTTGTCACAAAAACAATAGGAATTTCTGAAAAAGTGCGAATCTCCGAGCATATTTCAAAGCCATTGTTTCCTGGCAGCTTTATATCCAAAATAACTAAATGTGGAACAAACGCTTTTATTTGCTGGATTGTCTGGGAAAAGTCTGTAACAGCAAAAACCTCATATCCATTTCCGGATAAAAGGGTCTTTAGCTGTGCCTGTATGGTCAAATCATCTTCAACGATATATATTTTCTTCATAAAGATACCTCCCTGATACCCTATTATACTGTATCAGAGAGGTTTTCTCAATCCATATTGCAGAATAGCAATGGAATAGCGGGCTGATATCTATCAAATTCTTGTGTGTTACTTTATGACTCATGCGCATTCTTATAAGGCTTCTCTTTATTTGAGTTCAAGAGGCTGCGGATATCCCTTTTTACCTGAATGTTTTATGTTATCTATCGCTTTGTCTCGATTCCATACAATAACATCCATGTTAAATAGTTTTCATTATCTATACCTCAATGCCTGCCTCTGCAAGCATTTTTTAAGCTTTGCAATTTCAGCTGCGTTATCTGCTAGCTTTGCTGCGTTATCTGCTAACTTTGCATCCTGTTCTGCCAGCCGTACCTTAAATTCTACAATCTCTGGTGCCAGCAGTTCTTTTAATTCCTCACACATTTCATCACCCTCCTGTATCATTTGCTTAAACAGTTTCATGTTTGCTTCTGATGCCACATTCACTACAGAATCTGCATTCCTTTTATCTTTCTCATCATTTAGCGCCACATAGCTTTGTAAAAGTTTCTGAGCCCTTTCCCTATTCAGAGTTCTTGTGAGCGATGTTATCCATATATGAGATGCTTTGTCTATCTCTTTGGTGACTACTATCTGCAATGGGAATATCATTCCTTTAACATGATAGATACCTTCTGTTTTTTTGATAACTTCATACTTTTGATCCAACTGCTTTATAAGTTTTACTGGCTTTTCTTCCCTGACGATGGATATTGTAGTGTCTACATCAAAAATGTTTTCAGCATCTTGTTCTTCTGCCATATACAGACACGCATAAGATAACACCTTGTAAAATGTTCCTGCATTTATATCATCGCCTGGCGACTTGTATTCAAAGATATTATTTCCCAGAAAAAAATCTCCAATCTCATTTTTGATTACTACATTCTTTTTTCCCGAATTATTAAATAAGTTGTCGGAAATAGTCTAAATTAATGGACAGGATGTACAACCCGACAACTTATAAATGGGCATGGCTGAACTGTTATGAATCTTCTCTACTCAATTTGATTCAGCATTGCACGCAGCATCATAATATGATATTCTTCATCCTTTATAATTCTGCATAGCACATCATTCACATATGTATCCTGTATCCTTTTGATATGCATTTGATACTGGTTAATAGCTGCTCGCTCACTCTCAATATCCGCCAACAGCATTTTATCAAAATTTTCAGGAATTGCGAGACATTCCGGCGACCACATCCACTGCCGTCCGCCTGGCTGCCTGGATACGAAACAAACCTTTCCTCCCAGCAGATGAATCAGTTCCCCTAATTTTTGCAGATGCATCATTTCCGCCATTGCAATCCCCAAAATTGTTCTCGCCATAGAACAGTTTTCACAAAACATCCGATTTTCATTATTAATATATTGTGTAATTGCAGACAATTCCGACACCATTCCACAGTAATCAATACTAAGCAAATCTGCATAATCCCTATTTTTCTCCCTCACCTGTATCGGCGGATAGGGCAAATCCATCATTGCTGGTCTGATACCAGAAAAATTACAGTCACTTACAATTTTTTTTGCATTATTTTCCATTGACCTGTTCCCACATAAACCACTTTATCCATAATATATTAAATAACATCTGTTCTCGTTCGCAATAGCACGAATTTTTTTCAAGGTTTAAAACTGTCCCCTAATATTTTCTAAAAATTGTGTATTTTCATACTGACACTTTATATTATATATTGTTAATTGGTAACAAAATCCCATTATCTGAAAGGAATTTACTGCAATGAAAAAAATAGCCTTGATAAATGATCTGTCCGGTTTTGGAAAATGTTCCCTGACAGCAGCAATCCCTGTGATATCTGTACTAGGGATACAGGCATGTCCTCTGCCAACTGCCATACTGTCCGCACAGACCGGTTTTCCAGAATACTACTGTGATGATTATACAGACAAGATGAATTATTTCACAGACGAATGGGCAAATATGCAGGTTTCCTTTGATGGGATCTATTCAGGATATCTTGGAAGCGCTGCGCAGATGCACAATGTTTTGTATTTTCTTGAAAAATTTCATACAAAGAATACCCTTTATCTGGCAGATCCTGTTATGGGCGATAATGGGGAACGGATTCGCATCTTTACTCCGGAACTTTTGAATAATATGAAGGAACTGACAAAACATGCGGACATTATCACGCCAAATCTGACAGAACTATGTCTTCTTGCAGATACAGACTATCTGTTATTGACAAGTCATGCAGCCGACTCTGACTATACGCATTATATAGAAGATACCGCGCATAAATTACTGAGACAAACCCGCAAAAAACAGACGATTCTTGTGACTGGAATTATCCGAAGCACAACGGCGCAGACTTTTATGGGAAATCTAGCAGTGGCATCAGACAAAGGCTTTTATTTGGAAATGCCCTTTACAGGAGACAGCTTTTCTGGCACTGGCGATTTGATCGCTTCTGTCATCGCTGGAAGCCTGATAAATGGGCTAACGATAGAAGATGCCCTCAAAAAAGCCATTACTTTTTTGCAGCCTGCCATAGAAGAAGCTTCCCGCAGCCACATCCCAGCCAACCATGGCATTTGCTTTGAAAAATATTTAAACCTATTATTATAATATATAATTCAAATTTAGGAGGACTAACCATGACAACACGATCTCTTATCAACGCAAACCAAAAACGAAGCAGCAAGCTGAAATACCTGACTATGACAGGTCTTATGGCCGCTATGATCACTTTGATGACTGCCTATATCTGCCATATTCCTACCGGTATCAATGGCGGGTATATTCATTTTGGCGATTCTTTGATTTATCTTGCGGCGGCGCTGCTCCCTGCTCCTTATGCCTTGGCGGCGGCGGCAATCGGCGGAGGGCTGGCAGATTTGCTGACTTCTCCTATCTGGGCTCCAGCCACCATCATTATCAAAATGCTAATTACAATCCCATTTACCAGCAAGTCTGCCAAAATTATTACGCCGCGAAATATTATTGCTGCCATCATTGCTTATTTGATATCAGGGTTCTGCTATTATATCGCGGAATATCTCCTTTTTGGCACATGGACTGCTTTGATTGCCTCTCTTTCAGGAAGCTTGATCCAATCCGGAGGCAGCGCTGTTTTCTTTATTATATTGGGTATTGCACTCGATAAAATTCACGTAAAAACCAAATTTATCAATGAAAATTAAAATTGGAGGATTTTATGGCGGACATTTTATATACATACAAAAATCAAGTTTATGCCAATATTACAAATCGCTGCAACTGTAACTGCACCTTTTGCGTTCGTTGTCTCAAAGATTCCGTTGGGGAGGCAGATACGTTGTGGCACAAAAGTGATCCAACTTTAGAAGAAATTCAAAAGGCTATGGATACTTTTGATTTCTCAGGATATGATGAATTGGTGTTTTGCGGCTATGGTGAACCTACCTGTGCGCTTGAGAATCTGATTGCAAGCGCCGCATACGCCAAAAAACAGTACAAAATCGCAATTCGACTGAATACAAATGGACTAGGCAATCTGCACCACAAGAGAAATATTATACCGGAGCTTGCTAAGGTGATTGATAATGTATCCATCAGTTTAAATGCTCCAACTGCCGAAAAATATCAAGCTGTCACAAGACCCCAGTTTGAGAATGCTTTTCCGGCCATGTTAGAATTTGCATCTCTTGCAAAAGCCGCTTTTGTGCACACACAGTTTTCGATTGTCGATATCCTTCCAGCAGACGAAATCGCCGCCTGCCAGAAAATCGCTGATGACAGAGAAATTTATTTAAAAATCAGAAAATATAGTTAATCACTTATCCGAACAGTCCCGACTCCACAAATAACTGTATGCCTGCGTTCTTGCAGCAAATCTGGCTGTTTTTAAAAGTGCACGAAGTTCTTCTTTGGTATACCATTTCGGCTCAATTTCCTCCACTGTGGAGGTACTTGGCCGAAAGGTTCCTCTTGCTTTTCCCACAACACAGACATTAATTTCATTGCTAAATCCTACGGCGCTGTAGCTAGGTCCTATAAAATCATTTATTTCATACAGCTCAAGCCCTGTTTCTTCCCACAGTTCCCGCTTGGCACTCTCAACAGGTTCTTCTCCTTCATCGATCAATCCTGCTGGAAAATTATAAACCCAGTCTCCCACTGCCATACGAAATTCCTTGTTAATCAAGAGTTTTTGACCACTCTCATCTGTTGCAATAATTACGACAGAATCCGGTTTCGTTCCATTGAGCGACGATATCGAATCAAGATGGCGATTGCGGCTGATGATTTCATACACCTTTTCTTTGTGGTCCACCGTTTCATATGTAACATCATAACGTGTGATAAATTTACCTTCTTCTCCCTTTTTTATCTCTTTAAATTTCATGGTTCAAATTCCTTTCTAATTTTTGTTCTGCTTCCGCCTTTTTATCCTACTGTAATTTTATCAAGAATACCTGTCAAATGCGCAATCGCCACGCCATAATTGGTCATTGGTACATGCTGCTGTTTTGCTCGGTCTATTCGCGACAACACATATTTCCGATGAAACATGCAAGCCCCGCACTGAATGATAAGATCATACGCTGACAAATCCTTTGGAAAATCAGTTCCGCTCTTTATTTCTACGGAAAGATTTTCTCCATATCGCTTCCGCAGCATAGCTGGAATCTTCACCCGCCCAATGTCTTCTGAGAGCGGTGCATGTGTACAGCATTCTGCTATCAGTACCTTCGAACTGGCATTCAGGCTATCTAGTACTTTGGCTCCTTCCATATAATAAGGCAAATCTCCTTTGTAGGCAGCAAACAGAACAGAAAATGACGTTAGCATACTTTCTGCAGGTTTTTGTTCATATACATAGCGAAATACCTGTGAATCCGTAATAATGAGCTTTGGCGGCTTGGCAAGCGCTTTCAGTCCGTTTGTCATTTGATTCACAGTCGCGCTGACTACAATGCATTTTTTGTCAAGAAGCTCGCGTATTGTCTGTACCTGCGGCAAAATAAGACGCCCCTTTGGCGCTTGTATATCCTGGGGCATCACCAACATAACAAGGTCCTCTTTCCCCACAAAATCTCCTGTTATTGTTCTCGCGTCAAAATCTTCAGGAATCAGTCGCGCAAGCCGCTCTCTGACTTGATCGATGCCTTCCATTGATAGCGCACTTACTGTCAAAGGTACTGTTTTTGTCTGTTCTTCAATTTGTGCGGACAGTGACAAAATAGCTGCCTGTTCTCTGCTGTCACATTTACTTATCACGGGCAAAACAGGTGTATTTTTTTCTTTGAAAAACTGACACCATGCAAGTTCCTCAGCAATATCCATATCAGAAAACAGCACAATTGCAATATCGCTTTTCTGCGCTGCAAGTTTCGTTTTTTCCACTCTGCTTTTGCCAAGACTGCTGTCATCATCAAATCCAGCCGTATCGATTATGACACAAGCACCCAAAGGATTTATTTCCATTGGTTTACGAACCAAATCTGTTGTCGTTCCAGCTATCTCTGATACAATGGAAACCTGCTGTCCTGTAAATGCATTCACAAAAGAAGACTTGCCGCTATTTGTCCGTCCAAAGATTCCAATATGGAGCCTTTGCGCTCCTGGTGTTTCATTCAAACTGCTCATAAATACCCTTTCTTATTATAATTTCCGCTTCTGCCCTTGTTTATTATAAATACCCTAAAACCTAAAGTCGCGGTATCCGCGCTCAATCTCACCTATTGTCTCTGCTGCTCTTTGCTTGACTTTTGGATTCGGAATTTTTTCAAGCTCCCGTTCTATCAGTTCCATACCAATCTTTTTCGTCTCTTCACTGGCATAATCCACCAAATATTCCTTGAGTGTTATCAATGCATTTGGATGGCAGCAGTTTAGAATCTGCATATTTTTGCAAAGCGCCATGAAACGGTCTCCTGTTCTTCCCTCCCGATAACATGCCGTGCAAAAGCTTGGAATATAGCCAAGCTTCATCAGCCAGTTCACCACTTCATCAAGTGTCCGCTGATCGCTCACATCAAACTGTGCACTTGTCACCTCGTCAGGAATTTCCGGTTCTGCATATCCGCCTACACTGGTACGCGAAGCTCCGCTAATCTGAGATACCCCAAGCGGCAGTACTTTTTCCCGAACCTGCTGGCTTTCTCTGGTGGAAATTATCATGCCAGTATAGGGTACACTAATACGAATCAGCGCACAAATCTTTGCAAAGATATCATCACTAATACCATTGTCAAACGCTGACGGGTCAATGTCGTCTGCATGTTTTACCCTTGGCACACTGATAGTATGCGGACCTACACCATGTACTGCCTCTAAATGTTCTGCATGCATCAAAAGTCCTGCAAATTCATAACGGTACATCTCAAGTCCAAAAAGCACACCAAGACCTACATCGTCGATTCCCCCTTCCATCGCTCTGTCCATTGCCTCTGTATGATAGGCATAGTCATGCTTTGGTCCGGTTGGATGAAGTTTCTCGTAGCTTTCCTTATGGTATGTTTCCTGAAAGAGAATGTATGTTCCAATTCCTGCGTCATGAAGCTTACGATAATTTTCTACAGTTGTTGCTGCAATATTCACGTTCACGCGGCGAATCGCCCCGTTTTGGTGCTGAATACTATAAATCGTTTTGATGCTCTCTAGGATATATTCGATTGGATTGTTTACGGGGTCTTCTCCTGCTTCTATAGCAAGCCGTTTATGTCCCATATCCTGCAACGCTGTTACCTCTTTAACAATCTCCTCCTGTGTAAGCTTTTTTCTGGCAATATGTTTATTTTTCATATGATAAGGACAATATACACAGCCATTCACACAATAATTTGACAAATATAATGGTGCAAACATAACAATGCGGCTTCCATAAAAATCTTCTTTTATTTGATTGGCAAGCGTATAGATTTCCTTTATTTTTTCCTCATCTTGACATGCCAAAAGAACAGACGCCTCCCTGTGGTCCAATCCTTTTCTAAGCCTTGCTTTCTCAAGAATCTTGTCAATAAATTCCATATTTTGATGATTTTCGTCTGCATAAGCAAGCGTTTCTTGAATCTCCTTATCTGAGATAAACTCCTCTGCTTTCAGTGATTTTACATTGTACATCTCTTTTCCTCATTTCTGTACGGCTTTTTTATCTCAAAAGTTTGTGAACCGCACAGACACAAACTTTGGTAAAATTGAACGATTCGTTATCGAAAATCTCCTCTGTCAGTCACTATTTGATATCCAATCTCGCTCATTTTATTTGATAACTCTGTTATCCCTTCCGCCGCCTCGACGCCAGTATAAATTTTATTGTCATACAGCTTATAGTTGTCCCTTACCTTGGCAGGCGAAAGATTTGGCATCACGACATTTGCCCCTGCTGTTACCCCAAGTTCACGCCCTCTGAGATGAATTGTCCCAAGTGCAGTCGTTGCCGGCAAGAGTACATGCGGATTCATAAGTCTGATAATGCTTAATAACCTGAGTGTTCTGTCAAGTGTTCCTGCCTTTTGTTCCCCAAAAGGAGTATCCTTTTGCGGTATAAAAGGACCGATTCCAACCATATGCGGCTGAAACTCCCTCATAAAAATCAAATCCTCATATAGCGTCTGCATTGTCTGATATGGAGAACCAACCATAAACCCACACCCTGCCTGATAACCAATTTCTTTCAATTGTGAAAGACACTGCTTTCTGTTTGCCAGGCTCATCTCAGATGGATGAAGCTTTTTGTAATGCTCTTCATTGGCTGTTTCATGTCTAAGCAAATATCGGTCTGCACCAGCATCAAAAAATGCTTGATAACTTTCCCTACTTTTCTCACCAATCGAAAGCGTCACTGCACAGTCAGGATAGTTTGACTTGATATCAGAAAGGATACTGCAAATTTTGTCATCTGTAAAATATGCATCTTCACCGCCTTGTAGTACAAATGTTCGAAATCCAAATTCATAACCTTTATGGCAGCACTCTAAAATCTGATCATGAGACAAGCGGTATCGCTGTATCCTGTTATTATCCTTACGGATACCACAATAAAAGCAATTATTTTTGCAGTAATTGGTAAATTCGATCAATCCTCTGATATAAATAATTTTACCATAAATCCTATCTGCCGTTTCTCTGGCTTTTCTTTTTAGATATCTTAACCCATCTTCATTCTGGGTTGTCAGCAGCATTTCAAATTCTTTTTCTCCTTCTCTGCCCTTTTTGAACATATGTTCCACACAGAGTTTATCTATGATTTCTATTAGTATTTGTCGTTCGTTCCCTTCTGTCTTCTCGCTATTCAAAACATCTCCCCAATTTCTATAACTTTTTCATTTCTCTAACACCTGTATTTTGCCGAACTGATTTCTGCTGTATTTTAGTGTACCACTTTTCTGCCCCTCTGCCTACCGGAAATAAATATGTATCAAAAAGAATTCACAAAATTTTTTATTTATTATTTTCTGACTTTATGTTAAAATTATAATATAAGTCAGAAAATAACACATTTCCAGAAAGAAAAGGAGTTCATATATGAAATATAAAGTATTGTTAACGGGAAACAGCAAAAAACTGATTAATGACTTTTTTGTTCAAATGGATTTAGCTTTTGAATGTATGTCTTCCTCTTTGATATTTGACGATTTAAAAAGACATGCTGACTATTTTAAACCGGATGTTTTTGTATTCTGTATGCGTACCGAAACCAGAGATGATATGATCACCATTTCCAGTTTTCACGAAATGCTCAAAAAGTTAGATATCCCCTATGTTGCAATCGGTGACAACACCGCAATTGACAATGTAAATAAAATAGTAAATGGTGAACCTGACCTTGCTTTGCGGCTTCCTATCAGTACAAACAACATTCAGGAAAATATCCAAAAATTCGTGATAACCTATCGGGCCGAAGCGGCTATGAGAGCAGAGACGGCAGCTCAATCTTCCTCTGCTGCGCCTGTTGACAGTACGGTTGATGTCCTAGCAAAAATTGATGCTGAGATTGAAATGATGGCAAAAGGAATCAGCTCAAAAGCATCCTCTGCTTTCAGCGCTGTTCCTAGAGAGCCAGAACAGCCATGGCGCCCTCGTATTCTGATTATTGACGACGCAACGATTGTCCACAAAACACTAAAAGGGCATCTTGATGATGAATATGAAGTGGCTACTGCCATAAATGGAAAAATTGCGCTTCGTTTCTTGCAGACAAAGGAAGTCAGCTTAATATTGCTTGATTATGAAATGCCCGATATGAATGGACCTTCTGTTCTCAAAAAACTTCGCGAAGACCCCTATCTTGCCAAAATTCCTGTTGTTTTTTTGACAGGCATTAATGATATGGAAAAAATCAAACATGCGCTTTCTTTGAAGCCACAAGGCTATTTATTAAAACCTATTAACAAAGAACTTTTACTTGAAAAAATACATGAATTAGTCAAAAAACCTATGATCTAAATTCATAGGTATAATAATGGAGGATTATTGTGAACAATGAAATTACCCTAACGGATCTTTTCGATGTAGAGATGCTACAGCGTTTACAGGACGCGTTTGCAAAAATGATGGGGCTTGCAGCCATTATCACAGACGCTAATGGCATTCCTGTCACTAAGGGAACAAATTTCACCGAATTTTGCAGCAAATACACCAGACGGTCGCCCATTGGGCGGCTGCGATGCCAGCAATGTGATAAACATGGCGCAGAACTTGCTTTAAAAGTGGGATCTTCTGTAACCTACTACTGTCATGCAGGGCTGATGGATTTTGCTGCTCCTATTATGGCTGGCGACAAAATGGTAGGCTGTTTTGTCGGCGGACAGGTGCTCACTTCCCCGCCTGATATCACAAAAATTATGCAGGTTTCATCAGAAATTGATGTAGACCTGATTAATTTCCTTCAAGCCGCCCTAAGTGTTCCTTATATCAAAAAATCGAAACTGGAAAATTCCGCGGTTTTTTTATATACACTTACGGATGCGCTTTCTAGTATTGCTTACCACAAATATATTATCAAAGAAGCCAATATCGAAATTGAAAAAGCTGCAAACATGAAATCAGACTTCCTCGCCAATATGAGCCATGAACTGCGCACGCCAATGAATGCCGTCATTGGTATGGCTGAGATGGCTCTGCGTGAGGATATGACGCCTGCCGCGAAAAACTGTGTTACCCAGATCAAAAATGCCGGAAAATCGCTGCTTACAATTATCAATGACATTCTTGATTTCTCAAAAATTGAATCCGGCAAAATGGATATCATGTCCCTTGAGTATGAACCACTTTCCATGATAAATGATGTATCCAACATTATCATCACGCGTATTGATAATGGGAATATCGAATTTGTATTGGATATCAACCCTAATATGCCCAAAACTTTATATGGAGACAATATACGGCTGAAACAGATTATTATTAATTTGGCAAACAATGCCGCTAAATTCACAAAATGCGGTCAAGTACTCCTAAAATTTGACTTTGAGCGCACCTCAGACAGCACGATTAATTTTATTTGTTCTGTTGTAGATACTGGAATTGGCATCAAATCAGAGGATATGGATAAACTTTTCAAGTCCTTTCAGCAAGTTGACAGCAAACGAAACCGCAATATCGAAGGTACTGGCTTGGGGCTTGCTATCAGCAAACGGCTATTGAGTTTAATGAATGGTGATATCAAAGTCGAAAGTGTATATGGTGAAGGTTCTACGTTTTCCTTTACTGTTCCGCAGCGCGTGATCGAAGATGAGCCTTCTGTCTCTTTGGCGGAAAGACCCGCTGCACGTGCTTTTGGCTGGATCAAAAATCATTATGTGCATGAACAGTTAAAAAGAGATATGCGTAAGCTTAATATTAATTACACGCCTATTGAAGGAATTGATATCTTATCATATTTAAAAGAAAATGAAGAACTGCTTAATGATGCCTACCTGTTTGTATCGCTTGCAGATTTTGTCAAACCGCTACAGGATTTTTTGGAAGAGCACAAAAAAATAAATGTTGTCATTTATGCTCCTTATAATGTTTCTGTACAATATGACAGTTTGCCAAATGTTGCGATAGCAAGTGCACCTATGTCCATCATGTCCATCGCTGCCATTTACAATCACGAATCGCTCAATCTGTATGATAGCCCGTCCTCTGATCAGATTTTTGACTTTACTGCAGAAACAGCAAAAATTTTGATTGTAGACGATAACTCCATCAACCTTACCGTTGCTGAAGGACTTCTAGAACCACTTAATATGCAGATTGATACTGCCTTAAGCGGAAACGAAGCACTCGACAAAATTTCCCAGACGCGATATGACCTCATACTTATGGACCATATGATGCCGGAGCTTGATGGTATTGAAACGACGCATATTATTCGACGTATGCATCCAGAATATGATGATGTGCCAATTATTGCGCTGACAGCCAATGCAATTGGAGATGTGAGAAGCATGTTCATCAAAGAAGGAATGAATGATTTTGTGGCAAAACCAATTGAAGTACGTATGTTTGTTATCAAAATACGAAAATGGCTGCCAAAAGAAAAAATTAAAAAACACACTGTCTCAACCAAAAGAACCGCTGTCAAAAAAGCTACAACAAAAATAGCTGCTTCTATTCAAAAAATACCTGGCTTAAATGTTGAAGACGCCCTGAAACTGGTAGGCAATGAAAAACTGTATATGAATATCCTAAAAGATTATTATATCGCGATACCAAAAAAGATAGCGATGATACAAACCTATTTAGCGGAACAGAACTGGCATAATTATACCATAGAGGTTCATGCGCTCAAAAGTGCATCGCGTCAAATTGGTGCAGATGAACTCTCCAGAAAAGCGGCTGCTCTCGAAGATGCTGGAAATGCAAAAGATATTGATACAATTCTAAAAAATACAGATGCGCTGCTTTCTCTGTATGCTCACTATACAGACGTGCTCAAGCCGCTCTTTCCAGACAAACAAGAATCAGGAAACAAACCTGTTATTACAAACTCCGTTCTCTTGGAGGAATTTGAAAATTTAGCCCATGCTATCAATGATTTGAATATCGATCAAATGGAATCGTCCATTCAAAAACTTGAACAATACAGTTACAATGAAACGAATACCGAACTTTTCAAAAAGCTTTGCGATGCAGTATCCAATATGGACCCTGATGCATGTGAGGAAATCATTGCAGAATGGAAAAAATTGATGTAATGTCAATCTTCCTATAAGGTAAAAAGGATATCGAAATGATATCCTTTTTTAGCTTATTAATAGTCCTATTATCACAAAATCTGTATTTATGGATGCTGGATTTTTTACAATCTTTATCATATGCAGCCCCAGTTCTCCGTTTTCGGACTTAAATAACTCTTCTGTGTCTGTCTCTGTACCATAAAACTCTACATAATTGCCATCCAAAGTAGTTACATAGGTATCATCAATATACACATCATACTGTCCAAAGCTGCCTTCTACTGTTCTTTGATAAAGAATCCCTATATTGCGCGCCACCACCAAAAAGGAAATATACGATCCATCTTCCATCGCGTACCAGTTATTTCCAAAATGATAGTTAAAATCGTAAACGTCATACCCTAACATCTGGAGTGGTGTGATTGTCTCCGCATTCTCAATATGCGCATTCTGGTAAACCTGTGGGGTTGCCGGCGGCGGCAGTTCATAGCGCTGCAAACGTTCTGCCTTGATTTCTATGGTGTCAAGCTTTCCATATAAGTCTTCAAGATATGTAATAATAAGCCCTGCAAAAATGGAGTGTCCCATATTATTAGGATGAACGATGTCCTCCGCAATATCAGACCACACAAAGCTGCCTGCTTCCACCTCCGGCGTGACCGCCTTGCCATAACTGAGCATTGGAAGATTGTAGTACTGTCCTAATGCTGCCTGTACGTCCTGTGAGCTTCCTCCTACTGCATTGGTCGCAAACAAAAGAACCAGCGCTGGATTGCTGTCAGACATGAGAATTTTGCGTATCAAATTCTCATAGCTGTTCATACAAAATTCTGTATACGTGTCATTGACTGCAAATTCCATAAACACAAGGTCAGGCTTATGAACCAAAAGTTCGGAATCTACTCGGTGAACGCCCAAATATGACGAGGTTCCGCCTACACCTGCATTGATAACATTAATTTGTGCCTGCGGGAACGTATCATGCCACCATTTATACACCTGTGAAACATAACAGTCCTGTACATTGGCTGCCCCTTTTCCTTCTGTAATCGAGCCTCCAAGAAATCCGATTGTAATTTCTTCTCCATACTGCGCCCTTCTAAGCACTTGCGCAAGCCTGGATAAATCTCCCTGCGGAAAATCAATTGCTCTCTGATACATTGGAAACAATGCCGCGTCTGCCGCTTTCACATAATTTTGTGGAATGGCTGCGCATATAATGGTAATCGCAAGCCCCACAAGTCCCCGACAAATCTTCTTTCGTAACTTAATTTCTGATGTAAACATTCAAAGCTGCCTCCTGCAAAATAGTATGCCTGCTTCTCCAATTGATACAAACAAATTGGTATCTATAAGTTTACACTAAACAAAACAGAAAGTCTATACCAAAAAACAGATTGGTACACACTGGTAATTTAGTTGTTCGTGTTGCTGCAGGACCATTTCTACGCGTACCTTTTTATTCCTCAAGCAAGCCTTGTTCTCTTCTTAATTTATTATAATTGTTTACTCCACCTGGAAACATATTCAATATGCTCCAGCGCTTGGACCCCTTCATCCTTTCTGCCGCATACTCCAAGTCCAAAAATAGTATGCGCAGTGCCTCGTCTATTTTACTCCGTTCCTGAAAAACAATATACTCCGTTAGCTTTGTCTCCCCCACCGGAAGCATGCGAAGTTCGCTGCTGTCTATTTCACAATAAGCATAATAATCATGAATCAGCCGATAACAGCACATACTGTCACCTGCAAAAAACAAACACGCCATATTGCCTGCGCTCTGATGCAGCACAAGCGTTGAATGAAATGGACGAAATACCGTTTTATTCAGCCGTTTGACATAAATTCCCTCTCCCTGAAGCATAAAATCCAGCGCAAAATAAACATATTGTCCGTCTAATGTCTCATCTATCCATTGTACAATCTGCTTTACTGTCAGTGCATCTTCTGAAACGGTCTGCTCCTCGCCTTTTTCATTGCGAACGCGAGCCCATTGTATCAATTCTCGTTTGCTTTCCAGTATTTCTTCAATCTCTTTTATCCAATAAGCGTTCTTTTTCTCTGCACGAACTGGCTGTGGAGCATCCTGTTCATCAGGCAGGCGTGTAGTAGATTCCTTTTTTGTCTGAAATCCAAAAATGCCTAATAATTCCCGAATCTTTCCCAACATGGTATTCCAAAAGGTATGCATATTTTCTCTCCTTTGTCAATATAGCGATAACCCCCCTACGTCTTTTTAGCAATCGTTCCGTCCAGAACTGTTACTCTTATTACGCTCTTTCCAAAGACAATCTTGAAAGTACATCCGACAGAGAATCCGCCAGCAATTCAGGTTCCGGATATCTGTTTTCATATTCAAACTCATAGGTATCATCACTGTAATCCCATGTGTACACCTTTCCGGATTCCATATCCACGCACAAAGAAAGTGGGGTATTTCCATAAGAACCGACCCTGACAAAATTGGGATGATTTTCGTCTGACAGAACAAAAATATCCTCTGTATCGTCTGTAACAGGATCAAATTCAATCACTTCGCCATCCAAAAATCCATATAATTCCAAAAAGAAATAAGAATTATAAAACTGTTTCACCTCATCACAAATATGGATTTGAAATTCTTCTTCAAGCGCATCAAAATCAATCAGATTTGACTGCTCAACATAGCTCCATTGAATATATCCACCCTCTTTTATTTCACCAAAAAAGCAAATTGATGGCTCATCGGCCATTTCTACATCTACTGTGGGATAAGATTGATACTTTTCCTTATGCCATTCTATCATCATATCCAAATAATTTTTTAATACTTCTTTTAACATCTTTTCTCTCCTTTGTTCGGCTATCCTTGCATATGATATATTGTAGCACATACGTTCTTTAATTGCAATTGTAATTTACAAAGATTTGCAGTCACTCTGCTTTTCTAATACCCCTTTTTTCTCACAGCTGCAAGATGTTCCTGAACCAATCGTTCTACTTCTTGTATCTTTTGTGCTATACGAATTTTTTGCCGACACGCACTCATGCAGGGCATCTGAACACATTCTCGGCAATGCGCAGCGCTTTTGGCAATTCCAAGCGCCAATTTTTTTAACGCCCAATAATCTTTTCCCAGATGAAAATACTGATATTGGCGAAATAATGTGTGTATTTCTGTTCCAAAAGGACATATACATCTCTGACATCTGTCACAAGGAATCGGCGAATACTCCTGTTCCAGCACAGACAACACCTGTTCTAAAGAAGGAATCTCTGGCTTGTATATCTGGGTATCCCATGCCATGGCAGCATCAATCTGCTCTTTTGTTCCAAATCCAATCAACGCACTTGATACCGGATAGGACAGCACAAAACCAATGAGTGTATGAATCGGAAATTTTGCAGGCAAAAGCCCTGCTGCATATACCTTATTGACAAGAAATCCTTTCTTTTGAAAAAGCGCTTCTTCCCGAATACGGTCCAGCATTCCTCGCTCCAACAGGTTTCCACTGCCTTGCAGTACATCCACGCGCTCATCACGCGCTCCCCGCAGCAAAATATCATAATAATGTGTAGCAATGCCCGTATACCGAATTTTTCCTTCGGCCTTTAATTCTACAAGCGCATCCAGCGCCCCGCCTCTGCCAAACACTTCTTCCTCATGGTCTGGGTCCACTTGATGGACAAAATACAAATCTGGTATTGTTCCAAGATTTTCACAGGATATTTCCACTGCTTGATACATTTCACTGCCGCCAAAAAAGCGCGCCTTATCAGAAATAAGAATGTTCTCTCTTCCGATAGATGCGGCAAATTTACCAAGCTTGATTTCCGCATCGCCATACTCTGGGACAATTGCTGTATCATACAGATTGCATCCTAACCTGTATGCATGTTCCATCACTGCAAGCGCCTCTTTTTCATCCAAATTGAAATAATCCGGCAAAACAGGGATATTTCCTTGCAGAACAGGAATTGTGCCAAAGCTGATTTCCGATACCCTTAATCCGGTATTTCCCAACCTTCGATAAACCATTTTTCGTCTCTCCTACAAACAGCGCGTTGGGTTTCCTCTGCTGCTGACTGTTCCTATTTGGACTGTTTTCTAAACCTTAAACGCGTTTTCCTCGACCTGTGCCCCTTCTGGGATCTGAATTGTTTGTACTTCCTCGCAATATGCAAAGGCTTCCTTTCCAATCCGCTTGATTGTAGAAGGAAGATGTACATTGCGCAGACTGCGGCAACGATAAAACGCTCTTTCTGGGATTTCTTCTACGCCTTCCGGAATCAGGATTTCTTCCAATGAAGTACAGTTCTCAAAAGCTCTTGCACCAATTTGCCGCAGACGTTCTGAAAGCTCTATACGACGCAAGCTCCCACAGCCAGAAAATGCATGTGCTTCAATACACTCCACACTATATGCCGCACTGACTTCACGCAGCCATTTACAGCCTGCAAAAGCACGCATTCGTATCTTTGTCACTGTTTTGGAAAACAGAATTGTTGTCAACAAATTTCCATCCTGAAATGCGCCCTCTCCTATCTCTGTAATGCCATCCGCAAGCCGAAGTCTGGAAATATTCCCCGTACATTCTACAAGCACGCCTTCTTCGTTGGTCTTAAAACAATTCAAACTGTCCATCACAGCCTGTTTTGCCAAAAAATGTAATTCCTTTTCTCGGTCTTGCAATCCCAAAAATCGAATATTTGTTCCGTTTGGTAAAATCAATTCCCGCAAATTAATGCAGTTGCGAAAAGCATATTCCCCAATTTGCACTCTTTCTGATAAAAAACAAATGCTTGTGATTTCCAGTCCATTTGCAAATGCCCAGCCGCACACCTGACGAATTTCGGCCGGAACTGTTACCTTCCCAACGCAGCCTGAACCATCCAAAAGCATATCCCGCACCATTACCATAGGCGATTCCTTGCGTTTCCTTGTCATCCAGGCCGTTCCATGAAATGCCCTTGCACCTATATATTCTACGCTTTCTGGGATTTCTACCTGTTCTAACAGCATCGCATCTCGAAATACTTCCGCCTCAATTTGCCGTATCCCTGGCGGAATCCGTACCTGTGACGCCGCCCCTCGGTATTGGATTAACTTTTCCTCCTGCTCCACTGCAAAACAGCTAAACGCGCTATGAAACAATAATCTCACTGTTTCAGGAATTTCCTCTGATAGAATATCTGCATAGCTTTCAAACATCCATTCTTTTCCCTGATATACAATCCGGTTAAGCGATGTACAGCCTGACAATGCATATTCCTTTAAAATAATGCTGCCCTGCTGCCCAGACAGACATATTTTTTCAAGCCTGCTGCAATCCTCCAATGCATGGGCTTTCAAAGAAACTCCGTCCTGGAACTTTGCATATTTCAAACTTTCACAGCCTGCAAAGGCATATTCTCCTATCTGATTCAGCATTGTAAAATCATAATTCTGCAGCCTTGCACAGCCGCTAAAACAAAATTCCTGTACGTCCTTTCCATTTTCACACACACAGACTTCCAAATTCTTACAGTTTGCAAACAGCCGTTTCGCTAAAATCTCTGTCTGCAAAAGATGTGCCTTCAATAGTGCTGTACACCCTGCAAAAGCTGCTTCGCCAATCTCACCGGCAGCACATTCTATCTCTTTCAGCGCACCGCATTTCTCAAAAGCATGGGCGTCTATTGTGCGCAGTTGTTTCGGAAATGCAATATCTGCAAGACATCTGCATCCCCAAAATGCCCCCTCTCCAATCCAACAAAGACTTTCTGGAAGTCGTATTTTATCAATCGCATGATTTCCTGCAAAGGCATATGGAGCAATCCCCTGTATTCCGTATGGAACATACACTTCTCCAGAACAATCCATACCAGATACCACAAAATTTCCTACGATATGTAGTCCATTTTCCATCCTGTCTCCAATCGGTGTTTCTGAGAATGCACGCTCTCCTACCCGCAGCAGAGCATTCACCACACATTCTGCCAACGAAATACATCCATGAAATGCTTCCTTTCCAATTTCTTGTACCTGGTCCAACTGGACTTTTTGCAGTTTACTGCATTGATAAAAAGCGCGTTCACCGACAAAACGCCATGATGAAAGACCTTTTTCTTCCAATCCATCTGTCGGCAAAATTTCCTCCAAAGCCGTACACCCAGAAAAAACTTCTGGTTCCAAACATATCATTCCAGAAGGCATAAACACCTGCTGCAATGCTTTGCAGCCTTTAAATGCCGCTGCTCCAATCGACTGTACCTGATTGGGCAGATGCACTGCCGTAATTTTGGTATTCCCATAAAAAGCGCCGCCTGCTATGATTCGCACATATTCTGGAATCCAGACTTCTCCTTCCAGATGCCCTCCATCCCAAAATATGACGCTTTGTGTCTGCTCGATATGCTGTTTCCAATGATTTAGAAAAAGACTGCCTTCCAACGCATGTCTTCCTACGGATTCCAAAGTTTTTGGCAAAACTACCCGATTCAGCGCCGCACAGCCATATGCAAATTTATCAGGAATATGACATACTCCCTCTTCCAGCACCAATGTCTTTAATTTGGTGCAGCCTCCAAACACATCTATCTCATACTGTTTTCCTGTCCGACTTTTGCCGCCAGATATCCATACCCTTTGCAAACTGCTCTTTGCAAATGCCAGACTTTCCAAAAATTGCGTTTTTGCAGGTATTCGAACTTCCCGCAAGCCGCTGCGATAAAATGCCATCTTTCCGATTTTGGTCAGATTTTCCGGAAGCACTATTTTTTTCAGGCTTTGACAGCCATAAAAGGCACGCTCTCCGATTTTTTGCAGTGTTTCTGGCAGACATACTTCCTGTAATGCCACACATTGTTGAAATATGCTATCTTCTAACATACGAATCTTTTCTGGTATCTCAATCCGAAGCAGCTTCACGCAGTCTGCAAATGCCCCTGCACCGATTTCACAGAGTCCTTTTGGCAATGTGACAGTCTGCATCAACAGACACCCTCGAAATGCTTCTGCGCCAATCTCGCATAAACTTTCAGGAAAAATCACCTTATCAATTGTCTCATTGCCCGCAAATGCTTCCTCAGCAATTCTGGTAATCCCGTCTGGAATGATGACTCTGGTCTCCGCTCCCAGATATTGCAGCAGTATTGTTCCGCTAATTCTAAAATTTCCCAATACCTGTTTGTGTATCACGCGGACTGGCTCTGGAACCTCCGCATTCGAAACCAAAACCTTTTCTGCTGCATCATGCTCTTTTCTGTAAATATCAGACAATCCACAAAACAAATACGCTGTACCATCACAGGTTTTGACTGTCCGCAAAGAAGTACAGTTGCGAAATGCATCCTCGTCAATGCTGATCGCATCCCCGCACAATTGCACCTGCTCCAAACCAATACAATTACGAAACGCACGGCTTTCAATTCGCTTCAATGAGCTTGGAAGTTTGATATCCAAAATTCCCCGCATATCAAAAAAGCTGCTTTTGGCAAGTATTTCTATTCCCTCTGGCACTTCTACATGCTTGATATTGATGCGAAATCGAATAAGAGTTCTATTTTCTAACTCCATCATACGAAGCAGAATATCGTTCACTACCAGTTCCATGAGCGGCGGCACTGCAAATGTTCCTGCAGCCACTTCCACCACATTAGGAATACAATAGGTTTCCCCGTCAGCAAATGCGATTTCTTTGACTTTCGCACAGCCAGTAAAAACATCACAAATACAGTCCTTATCCAATTCGCGGGATATCACAAGCTTTTCCAGAGACATCCCATTTGCAAATGCAGCCATTCCAAGCCGCTTTACGCCTGGTATGTGCACTTCTTTCAAATTATCACAATACAAAAAAGCGCATTCCCCCAACTCCTGCACAGAAAACGGCAAAATAGCCTGTTTCAATGCATGGCAGCGGTGAAATGCGTATCGTCCGATATATTGTACTCCATCTGGTATATTCACTTCTTCCAGTTTGCGGCATCCTTTAAAGGCATCCTGCATAATATATCGAAGTCCCAGCGGCAGAACTGCCTTTTTCAAAGATACACAGCCTTTAAATGCGCCTTCTCCAATCGTATGAATTCCTCCTGGAACCTCGATTGTTTCCTCTCGCCCTGTATAGCGTTCTAATATTCCGTTTTGAATCTGATACTGTCCTTCCATAGTTCCCTCATACTGGATTGTCTGCAAAAATCAATGCAATCACTTCTCGCAGTTCTTTCAGACTTCCACTTCTAAACAAACTTTCCTTGTACCGTTTGGTTCCCTTTTTCTTCTTCATCATATAAGAAGCAAGCTTTTTCATATAGCTTAATGTAAACGTTTCTTCATAATACTGTGCCGTCAGTTCTATCTGATCCACTAAAATTTGAAATGGGGTCTTATCACTATGCTTTCCTGTCAGATCCCGAAAAATAAAAGGATACTCCAATCCATACCTTGCAACCATAATCCCATCTGCACCTGTATCGTCCATCATTGCTGCTGCATCCTCCGCAGAAAAGATCCCGCCGTTTGCAATTACTGGTATAGAAACCGCCGCTTTTGCCTGTTCGATCTCATTTTTATGTGGCTCTCCGTCATACATCATACTCCGGCTTCGTCCATGAATCGTAATCATATCGGCGCCAGCATCCTCACATACCCTTGCAAATTCGGCAGCAAACAGATCGTCCTCGCGTATTCCAACACGACATTTCACTGTGATTATTTTTCCACTTCTTTTGCAGCCTCGTATGATTGCCGCCGCTCTTTTTGTATCCAGCATCAAAGCACTTCCCTCACCGCTTTTAAATACATTCGGGACAGGGCACCCCATATTGATATCAATGATATCAAATGCTTCCAAGAGCACACTTTTTGCCATCTGCTCCATCACGGCCGGATTGCCGCCAAGAAGCTGAACCGCCTTGATTGGTTCGTCCTTTGTTGTCAACAGGAGGCGCTTTGTCGCTTTGTCTTCATATTTGAGTGCATTCGCACTGCACATTTCCGTAAAGCATAAGCCTGCACCTAGTTCATATGCCAGCATTCGAAACGGATAACAGGTATACCCTGCAAGAGGTGCCATCAGAACATTTGACGGCAGAAGCAAGCCACCAACACGAATTGGGGCGATATCTCCAGCCTGTAGATCCTGCATACAAATCACCTCCTATCTTTTGCCGCTGTCTAAAGTATTTGAACATTTTGTATCAAATCATCTTTTGGCTCTTGTTTGCAATAGAGAATGGATTCGATGCCTTCGTTCAAGACTTGATACCACCCCGCATCTACATCCAGCTCAAATAATTTCTCCATTTCCAATTCTGGATAGGCTAAGCACTGTATCAGCTCACTTGCTGAAACACCAAGTAATTTCCCAGAGGGCGCATTTAACCACATAGAAGACTTGTCAATTTTATTTTCTTCCTTAAGCTCACATACTGTTTCAATACTATCTGTCAGCCAGATAATCATTTTCCCAGTATTGCAAAACTCCCTGATTATTTTTGATTCGCGCGGCCACACAATATCCCATTTTTCATCAGAAAAATCACAAACAAGCTCCGATGTACCTTTTCGGTCAAGCAAAATATCCATTGCATACAGCAAATCATCATTTTGCAATTCTTCCAAAAAGCTTTTATCTATCAGAACCAATCCATCTCCTTCTTCACACACTATTCTAACCTTCATATCGTCCTCCTATCATCCTTGAAATATTTGTTTTAATTTTATCACAAAATCTTTCTGTTGCAATCTCAAAATTTGTAATATTGCCCTGAACTTTAGTTATGTGACTTTGTTACTGAACAAATCGTTTGCCTCCTATATACTGTGAGTATCTTTGACATCGTTGTACGGCTGATTTGTTACATTGAACCTGCAATGATATCACTTTAAAATGGAAAATCAAAAGGAGATTTTGTATGCCAAAAAGAAAAGCTGTTGTCAGTATCCAGGAATGTGTCGCCTGCGGCTGCTGTATGAAAGTTTGTCCGAGAACTGCAATTTCGATTCCAAAAGGCACCTATGCTGAAATTAACAAAGATTTGTGTGTTGGGTGCGGAAAATGTGCAAAGGAATGTCCTGCAAGTATTATCACATTGGAGGTGACAGAACCATGAAAGGGAAAAAGAAATGGTATGATTATCTTTGGATTGTTTCGCTCACTTATCTAATTCTAGGATTTTTCAATATCCTGTTTGCCTGGCTTGGACTTTTATGTTTCTTTATCCCACTAATCATAGCAATTGTAAAAGGTAACAAAGCCTATTGCAACAAATATTGCGGCAGAGGACAGTTATTTTCCCTTGTGGGCGGTAGATTTGGACTTTCCCGCAAGAAAGATATTCCAAAATGGATGAAGTCCCACTATTTCCGATATGGATTTTTAATTTTCTTCTTCGCGATGTTCTTTCTAATGTTGTGGAATACATATTTAGTATTTGCTGGTTCCAAAGATTTAAGCGCTGTTGTCACACTGTTATGGACCTTCAAGCTTCCCTGGCATTGGGCATATCATGGCACGTTGTTTTCAGATGGTATTGCACAGTTTGCATTTGGTTTTTATAGTGTGATGCTGACCTCTACTGTGCTTGGATTCCTTACAATGATTTTGTTCAAACCGCGCTCCTGGTGTGTGTACTGCCCTATGGGAACAATGACACAACTCATCTGTAAAGCAAAAAATTCGGTAAGATAAAACTTACGAAATCTAACAGGGAGAATATGCATCTTTTGTATAAATCGGCATCTCTCCCTGATATACCTCTGTGCTATCAATTCTCATTTATGACCGTCACTTGCTTTTGCCCTCAAAAAGATTTCTATTTCTCATCCAAATTCACTATCTCAAAAATCTGATGAAGCCATGATTGATAAAATTCATAATTGACTGTCACATGATTTAATTTTCCATATTCCTTTTCCAAAGAACCACAAAAATACCATTCCAGCATTGTACGAAAACTTGGCGCAACTTCTTCGCCGTGCAAAAATCCTTCTTTGTCCAAAAAGTCTGTCCAGTTATCACCATAACGTAAAAGAACTACTGGACTATCATTCTTTTGGGTCTCAATATTTTGATTGATCTGGTTCAAATCCAAACAGTACCAGCCATCCATATATCCAAAAGGAACCAAATTTTTATATTTTTCTTTTGGAATATCCCATTCCCTCGCTTCCTTACGAAAACAGTTCAGTGCATCTGATAATTCAGAAATATTTTCTATCCAATACCACTCCAAAGTAGCAAGTTTGATATCTTTTGCCTCATTATTAGTACAGATAATTCCGGCAATCATAATACCCGCCAGGCTACACTGAATGGGTTGAAACTGGTAAGATATCAGATATGTTTTGAAAAGTTCAGACAATTTTATCTGATGCTTTTGTTCAAACTTAGCAATATCTGCTTCTGTAATAGTAGATGGAGCCAAGCCAGCAAGCCAGCCTCTTTTATATAATTTTTGAAATGCCTGTTCTATAAATTCTTTATTTTCTGTTTTGTATCTATTTTCACACATGGCTTTATCCCTCAAATGATTCATGCCCAAAGCAAAACGATTACTCTTGATAGAGTATCAGTTCCTGTTCCTCCTCTGGTTTGGACAAACTGCATAATGTACAAATGTATTCAAATAATGGAGTATCTTCACATACTTCATAATAATCTCCAAAAGAATATTCTATATCAATATGTCTGTGGATTACCGCTGTACCCTCGCATTCAATCACATCTGTGTAATATACAATACTCGATATCGCTTCACATGAACTGTCTTCTTCTGGTGACCCTCCATTTTCCAATACTAATTTGCTGTTGATTTGTTTCACTTCATCCCATGTAATCATATTAATTCCTCATATTTTAATTCTTGCTTAACTATTTTACACGAATGAATTGTTACTATAAATAGTATCACTTATTTTTTTAATATTCATGTCAGCTTCTCCTAAACGCTTGTTTATGGAACTGAATATAAAAAGTATGTTACTTTTCACACCCGCGCCATGCACTTGCTGCATGGCGTCGGAGCAAGCG